>OGPA01003254.1_pt1 | contig 10405 bp, 9 predicted proteins | sample 1552841 | NCBI WGS metagenome assembly OGPA01 (sample SAMEA2579916, study PRJEB22360) | human gut metagenome | reverse complement strand
TTAAGAATTTGGATGTCAGTTTTGGATCCAATCCATCAACACCCAGTAACAATACTTTGTCAGTATACTTTTTACCCATGTTCAAACAGCTCCTTCAATCATTTTTTGTTTTTGTTTTCCTTATGGCTGTATTATACAACTACATTTATAGATTGCATAGAAACAGCTTATTTCTCAGTTTGTTATACCCGCAACGATTTGTTGCAGGTATAACAACTAACAATTGCCCTATTCTCGGTCTTTTCCACTGTTTAATAAATAACAGCATTTTTTATAATGTTGCTGCAATCCGCTTTCTTACGCCATTTTTGAACTTTATAAAAATCAGCCACTTTTTCTCTATCTTTGTTAAAATTCATGGAAACCGGTTGACAATCGTTTCAATTGCGCCGATACTATAAGTTAAATAAAATTATTATTGCATCGCAGAGGAGTGAGTATATGCGTCTTGAACATCTGGAATATCTGATTTGCCTGGCAGAAACCGGCTCTACCACAAAAGCCAGCGAAAAATTACTGACCTCCCGGCAAAATGTCAGCAAAATGATTCGTCAGCTGGAAGATGAAATGGAAGCCGAGTTGTTTATTCGCAGCCCCCAAGGTGTGAAATTGACCGAGGCAGGCAAAATCATGCTGAAGGCAGCGCAAAAATCGGTTGCTGAGCTTTATCAGGCCCGCAATGCTATTTCCAAATTAAAACGCAATACCCAATTAGGCGGCGAGTTATATCTTTACAGCACTGCTATGACCAACATCACCACCACAGGATCGTTGATCACTGCATTTCAAAATATGTATCCCAATGTCACGCTGCATGTATTACATCATGAAGCACTGGATACCCTGGCACAGGTAGCGCTGCATCCTGCGGCAATTGGAGTTGTCCCGCTGCTGACAAACCAGGAATTTCAGTTCATTTATGCGCCTTATCTGGGCAATATTACAGCATACCCGCTGCAACAGGATTCCTTCGTTTGTCTGGTTGGTAATAATTCTCCGCTGGCAAAACAAAAAACCATTTCTTTGGCCAGACTGGTCAAAAACCCTCTGGTCATCAATATCAAAGATGATGAAGAAAATTGCCTGCTGCGCCTGTATCGTCGTTTTGGCGAAGTCACCATCGCTCTGACCACACCCAATCCCATGCTGCAGGCGCAGGCCATTGCTGCCGGAAACGGCGTTGCTGTAACTTCTTTATTGACACATAATTCCTATCAAATGCAAGCCATCAGCGCCACCAGAGAAACTACAACGATCCCGTTTCGAGAGGATATGCACTGCAACATGTGTCTGATTACTGCAAAAAATGCCCAGCTTTCACCGGTGGGACAAGCATTTAAAGATTTTACGCTGCAATATTTTCAAAAAGCACAACGATAACTGCAAAAAAGAATTACGAGCGGCGCTGACAAACTATGCGCCCACTCCCAATTACATAAAAAGGACTTTAAACTCCAATGTAAATGAGCTTAAAATCCTTTTTTATCGCAAGCTGCTATGATGTTATCACAACCTTGAAAGTAATAATCAGTTACTTTATGACATAATCAAAAATGGACCTTGCCAAGTGAAGTTTCTTCGTTTCACTTAGCAAGGTCCGTCTGTATTTGCCTGACGTTTTATATTTTTTTATGAACTTGACTGCTCAACCGCCGGCAGATAAAAATTGCAGCCGAAACTGCCGCTGATAATCCCGACAGATTGTTTCCTCTCCGGCAAAGGTCACCAAGGTGCGGGGCATCTTTACCAATACCCCCGGCGGCAACGGCTGTAAGGTAATGGTGCAGCCATCCGGCGCATACACGCCCTTTTGCACAGCACGCAAACCCAAATCCTTCTCCAACCAATGAACAATGCGGTCCGGTTCTATGCCGCTATTAATTTGCAGCTGCACATCCATACAATCACCGCCAATTTTTATTTGCTGCAATTATCCCTGGGTATAACGGGCCAGGAACTTTTTGGTCCGTTCTTCCTGCGGATTGTCGATGAGCTGTTTGGCAGGCCCTTGTTCCACTACCACCCCGCCGTCCATAAAGATGATCTGATCGGCTACATCGCGGGCAAAAGCCATTTCATGGGTGACAATAATCATGGTTGTTTTGTTATCTGCCAAACTGCGGATAACTTTTAATACTTCGCCGGTCAACTCCGGATCCAACGCCGAGGTTGGCTCATCAAAACACAAAATATCCGGGCTCAGCGCCAACGCTCTGGCAATGGCAACACGCTGCTGCTGACCGCCGGACAGCTGATGGGGATAATGATGCATACGCTCCGATAAGCCCATCTGCGCCAGCAACGCTTTGCCGTGCTCGTCGATTTCTGCAAAAATCTTTTTCTTATTTTGTTTGAAATCCTTCCGTTCCTTTGCCAACAGCTGCTCTGCCAGTGTCACATTCTGCAGAGCGGTATACTGGGGAAACAGATTAAAGGACTGGAACACCATGCCAAAACGCAGCCGCTTTTTGCGCAAATCCTTCTCCTGCTCCCGCTCCGGATGGGCAGCATCAAACAAAACGGTATCTCTTACCGATATACTGCCTTGATTTGGTGTTTCCAAAAAGTTCAGGCAACGCAATAATGTGGTTTTCCCAGAACCGGAGGAGCCGATAATGGCCAAAGTATTTCCTTCTTCCAGCGAAAAGCTGACATCTTTTAAAACCTTTGTGTTACCAAAGTGTTTTTCAATATTTTTCACTTCTAAAATCGCCATAGATAGTTACTCCTTATCTGAAATAATCCAGTCTGCGTTCAATATAGTTAAACAACAAGGTTAATATGCCTACAAATATCAAATAGAACACACCGGTGTAGAACAACGGCCAGGTGATCCCTGCCGCTTTTACAAAAGAATAACCGGTAAAAGTCAATTCATAAGCAGAGATAATCCGCGCCAAGGAGGTGTCTTTGACCAATGTAATAATTTCATTAGACATAGGCGGCACCACCCGTTTTACCATCTGCAGCAGGGTAATCTGAAAGAAAATCTGACTTTTAGTCATACCCAGCACTTCGCCGGCTTCTCGCTGCCCCACAGGCACCCCTTCAATCCCGCCGCGGAAGATAACAGAGAAATAGCAGGCATAGTTGATGGTAAAGGCCACAACTGTAGCAGTAATACGGCCTGCAGTGCCGCCGCTCCAAATATTATGATCAAACCATAAACCGGGGCCATAGAAAATAATAATCAACTGCAGCATCAGCGGTGTGCCGCGAACAATCCACACAATGGTCTGCATCAGATAACGCAGCGGCTTAAATTTGCTCATAGATGCCAGCGCAATAACCAGACCCAACGGCAGAGAAAACAAAAGTGTCAATATAAAAATTTGAAAGGTAGTTGCCAAACCGCTAAGCAGTGCTTGCGTTACAGTCCAAAACATAATTACTTCTCCCTTAAAACTTTAAAATATGTATCCGGCAGGATGAGGATATACCCTGCCACAAAGAAAAGAGCTGCCGCATGGAGAGCAACAGCCCCTTCTTTTCAGATAGCAGCGCTATCTATTATTCAGCTGGTACTACAACAACCTGTGCATTGTTGCAGTAAGCATTGGTGCATTCCATAGATTCGGTTACTTCCGGTGTCAAAGTCATACCATTCCATACTACGTCAATGTTTTTGGAATCCAGTTCCATAATTTTGTTATCCCAGTCGATAACAACAAATTCTACCGCTACACCTAATTTTTCAGCAACTTTTTTGGCCATGTCGGCATCAAATCCGATCCACTGACCGCTTTCATCTTTGTAATCCATTGGTGCAAATTCTGTGATACCTACGATTAATGTGCCTTTTTCCTGAATGTAAGCCACATCGCTGTCTGGTTCATTGGCTACAAATTCTGCAGCCTGCTGTTCTACCAGAGATTCCTGCACGCCATACTGGGTAGCAATTTCCTGCATGGAGCCATCAGCATAGCTTTCAGCAAGTACTGCATTGATGTAAGAAGCCAGATCAGAACCTTTACGGCAGCCAACACCATATTCTTCAGTGGTCAGCGCATCGGTATAAATCATATCCGGATAGCTTGTGCCTTCACCAATCATAGCACCGGCCATCAGCAGGTCAATAATGGCTGCATCAGAAGTGCCGGAAGCAACTTCCATCAGCGCATCACTCTGGGAACCCACAGAATTGTAGGTTAAACCTTTTTCTATTGCAGCAGCCTCACCGGCAGAACCGGTTTCTACTGCATATACCATAGCTGCTCCATCATCAGTTGCTGCCTGATCTGCATTTTTATCTGCATCATCACTACCGCCGCAACCGGTCAACGCCATACCTACTACCAAACCAAGTGCCAATACTTTTGCAATTTTCTTTTTCATACGTTTCTCCTCCAACCTCAATTTCGTTGTTAATCTGTTTAGTATTTTATCACACTAAAGCAGCAAAGTAAAGAGGGAAACACAGCAAAATTTTCAGAAAAATAAAAAGAGCAGTCTACAATGCCTTCAACATCGCAAACTGCCTTTTTAAATTGATTGTTCTATATTACCAGGTTTCATTTAGAAGAAAATCCGCAAGATGTACAATTTTGATTCCGTTTTCAATGCCAACATCCATAGGATTGGCTGTCACCACATATTTGGGATAATGATCCTTGATTTCCATGAGGTTTTCTACTTCCCGCTGAGAATTTTCTGGGATCTGCACACAAACCTGAACATAAACTCGCTCATCCCGCAGAACACCAATAAAGTCAATCTCCTTTGTGCCGTCTTTGCCGATGAAAACATCATAACCACGGCGTTTCATTTCCAAGAACACAATATTCTCAATGGCGCCATCCAACATTTTGCGGTTATAGCCGAGAAGACTGTACTTGAGCGCAATATCGCCCAGATAGTATTTTTCCTGTGTTTTCAGAATGGTCTTTCCCTGAATATCATATCGACGGCAGGGATAAATGATAAATGCCTGCTCCAGCCAACGCAGATAATTATAAATAGATTCCACCGAAATTGTCCGGTGTTCACTCTTCAGGAACTTGGACACAGAACTGGCAGAGAAGGTTTTCCCCATATTCTCAATGACATACCGCACCACACGGTCGAATAGATCCTGCCGCTTGATTCGATGCCGCCTCACAATATCTCTGGAAACGATTGTATGATAGATACCATTCACAATCTGATAGGCTGACTGTTCATCAAATTGACCATTTGCAATGATCGGAAATCCGCCAAAACGAATATACTCCTGAAGTAATTGATCACGAGATTGTGTGCTTCCAGTTTTAAATGCAAGATATTCTTTGAACGACAATGTATAGACGGGAATAGTCACATACCGCCCTGTAAGATAGGTCGAAATCTCACTGGACATCAGCTTTGAATTAGAGCCAGTTACATAAATATCCACATCCGCACCCTCCAGCAGGGAATTGATTGCTCGCTCCCAACCCTCTACTTCCTGCAACTCATCAAGGAGAAGGTAGCAACGGCCTTTTCCAGCAATGGCAGCAACCAGCTCATCATACATGCTCTTTGCCGTAATGTCTTCGGGAATATCCATTTCCGTATACTTCTTCATAATGATTCGTTCTTCCGAAATACCGCGATTTAAAAGTTCTTGCTTCAACATCTCAAAAATTGTGGATTTGCCACATCGCCGAATACCGGCAAGAATTTTTACCACAGGCACATCAATGAACGGTGTAATCGCATTAATATAATCCGGTCTATCAATCATATTCATCGCCCCCTACAATCTATAGTATACCCCAAAAACTTCCCCATTACAAATAGTTTTTCAGGTTTAACCTTAAAAACCTTATAAAATGTCATGCTTTTTACGGTTATAATACATACTATTATCAATGCTGTGCCAACAAATTTTCCCAAATAAAAGAGCAGTCCGCAATGCCTTTGACACCGCAAACTGCTCTGATTTTGTTTTTATTTCTCTTTTATTCAATAACTTCTCTGGTAATATGGGCTTCCACCCACTGATGCAATTCTTCCAGGCCTTGTCCGGTTTCTGCAGAAAATACCAAAATCTGCTGGCTTTTATCTGCTTTTAACCCTTCCCGCACCTGTTTGACATGCTTCTGCCACTGGCCTTTGGATATTTTATCGCATTTGGTGGCCACCACCAATACATCATGATGCATATGCATCAGCCAGTCGTACATGGCAATATCGTCCTTACTGGGCGGATGACGCAAGTCTACCAGCTGAATTACACCGGTCAAAGTTTCCCGCTTGGTTAAATAATCATCAATAAATCTGCCCCATTTTTCCTTGATAGACTGACTAACCTGAGCAAACCCATAGCCGGGCAAATCTACAAAATAAAACAAATCGTTGTTGATTCGATAATAATTCAGCGTCTGGGTTTTTCCCGGCTTACTACTGGTGCGGGCAAGATTCTTCCGATTGATAAATTTATTGATCAGAGAAGATTTACCCACATTGGAGCGTCCTGCCAAAGCAATCTCCGGCAAATTATCGCTGGGATACTGTTTGGGACCAACGGCGCTGATGACAAACTCGGCATTTTTTATAATCATACTGTTACCTCCGCCAAAGCCAATTCCAATACCTGCTGTAACGTCTGCACCGGATAAAATTCCAGCTGTTTTTGAACGTCCATAGGAATTTCTTCAACATCCTTTAAATTGTTCTGCGGCAGAATAATTTTGCTGCATCCTGCTCTGTAGGCTGCCAGTACTTTTTCCCGAATGCCGCCCACCGGCAGTACCTTACCGCGCAGTGTTAATTCCCCTGTCATGGCAAATTCTTTATGCACAGGCCGTTTGGTAATCGCAGAAATCACCGCTGTCGCCATGGATATCCCCGCCGAAGGGCCGTCTTTTGGCGTAGCACCTTCCGGAATGTGAATATGGATACTGTGCTTATCAAAAAATTCCGGTGCAATCTGCAAACTGTCGCCAATGCTGCGGATATAGCTCAAGCCAAGACGGGCAGATTCTGTCATCACATCGCCCATCTGCCCCGTCAGCAGCAGCTCACTCTTGCCCGGGAAGGTATTAACTTCAATATTCAGCGTTTCCCCGCCTACCGATGTCCAAGCCATACCGGTTACTTTACCCACTTCATCCTGCAAATCTTCCAAATTGCGCAAATATTTTGGCTTGCCCAGATACCGTTCCAGATTGTGCAAATCAATTCTTACCCGTTTTTTGTTTCTTTCCAAAATTTCGCGGGTTGCTTTTCGGCAAATGGTAGCCAGCTGCCGTTCCAGATTACGCACACCGGCTTCTCTGGTGTAATCGCGAACAATCTGCAGAAGGGTATTGGCTGAAATGTACATCTGTTTTTCATCCAAACCATGCTCTTTCAGTTGTTTTGGCAGTAAATACCGCTGGGCAATCTGCACCTTTTCATCCTCGATATAGCTGGATATCTCGATAACTTCCATTCTGTCCAGCAATGGCTGAGAAATGGTCTGCAGCGAATTGGCTGTGGTAATAAATAATACATGGGACAAATCAAAGGGCAATTCAATAAAATGATCGCTGAACGTGTTATTCTGTGCAGGATCCAAAACTTCTAATAAAGCAGAAGATGGATCGCCGCGGAAATCGGTGGTCATTTTATCAATTTCATCCATCAAAAATACCGGATTGGCTGTGCCGGCTTCCACCATGCCGCGAATAATCCGGCCCGGCATAGCGCCCACATAGGTACGCCGATGCCCGCGGATTTCCGCCTCATCACGCACGCCGCCCAGAGAAATCCGCACATATTTGCGGTTGAGCGCTTCGGCGATGGAATGGGCCAAAGAAGTTTTGCCCACCCCGGGAGGGCCTACCAGACAAAGAATGGAACCTTTATTATCATTGCGCATCTGCCGCACTGCCAACGATTCCAGAATGCGCTCCTTTACTTTTTCCAAACCATAATGATCTCTGTTTAAAATTTCTTCTGCATACTTAATATCCAGACAATCCTCACTGTAACGATTCCATGGTAAATCCAGAACGGTTTCCACATAATTGCGCAGTACCGAATATTCAGGAGACATACTGCTGATTTTCAAAAGCTGATTGATGCTCTTTTCAATCTTCTGATGAACAGCCTCGTCCAGCTGCAAACTTTCCAATTTTTCTTTAAATGCGTGAATCTCTTCGGATCGGCTTTCCCCTTCTCCCAGTTCATCACTGATTACTTTCATCTTTTCCCGCAAATAATATTCCCGCTGGCTTTTATCCACCTGCGCCTTTACCTTTTCGCCCAGCTCCCGTTCCAGTTCGGCAAAGCTACTTTCCCGGATAATCAGCTCCAGCATTCTGTCGATACGCGCCTCCACATCCTGCTGTGCCAGCAGCCCATACCGTTCTTCCAGACTGACATTCAAAAAGCTGCACATCTGGTCTAACTGGCGTGTCAGCGGCTTGGCATCCATGATCTGATTCAGCTGCTCTCCGCCAATGCGGCTGCTCCGTTTCAGATACCCTTCAAACTGATGCCGCAATGCACGAACCTTTACTTCCAAACCTTCTTCATCATATACAGGTTCCGGCAATGTTTCATAGGTGGCTCGTATCATGTCTTCATCAATCCGGTATTCCTTTACTTTAACCGGATACAAACCGGTCACCAGCACCCGCATACCCTCTGTGGGCAAATTGATGGTTCTCTTAATTTTAGCCATCACCGCAATGTCATACAAATCATCGCCTTCCGGCAAATTGGAATTGGCATTTTTCTGCACAGCCAGCAATACCTCTGTGTTGTTGCGGGCGCTTTCCTGAGCAGCCTGAATGGAAAATTTGCGTCCCAAATCCAAGTGACTTTCCGTATTCGGAAAAATTAACATTCCACGCAATGGAATCACTGCTGCTTCCGACACTTCAGCAGGAAGAATATCCTCTAATGTTTTTTCCTGCTGCCCATCCTCCAGCAACACATCTTCTATATAATCTGTCATACAAATCCCTCTTATCTCTCATCATTTTACGTAAATTCCAGTTTAACGATTTTTGACAAAATATGCAACTAAAATATGAATTTTTCTACTTTTTTCGTACAAAATTATCAAAAATGGAACTATTTTTCTCTGTTTATTTCACCAATCGACTAAAAAACTCCTTTTTCTTGCCCAGGTATTTTATAGTCATAAAAAGTACCTAATCGGCTACCGGTTTACAGCACGTTTTCCAGCAAAACCAGTAAAAATAAAAAAGACAAACGCCCTTGGGTATGCTATCATAAAATTAGTTATTATTTTTGATTATCATTTTTACAGGGGGGATTTTCTATGGAGCACAAAGAAAAAATCGCAATCATTTGTGTGGTAGGGATGCTGGCGCTGAATTCCTTTCAGCTCTATCAACTACAGCAGGATGTAAACCATCTGCAGGAGGATACACAAAATAACATCCAAAGCTTGCGCAATGATGTGCGAAACGTAAACAGCGCTATATCGGGACAAGAACACAATATTCAGGAACTGCTGACCAAGCAGGCCAGTCTTTTTTCCAAAACGTCTCTGAACTATGCCCTACAGGGCAATCAGCTGGCTGTCACCATGCAGGCCATACCCAAAGAGTTAAAAAACAATGAAACATTAATCGCCCGCATCACTGCCAACGGCAAAACTTACCAGCAAACCATGGATGCCGATCATCAGGCTACATTGCTCATTGACCCGGTTGAACCCATCCAACCATCTTTGATCATCCAATCTGCCAATGGTGTGCGTCAGGAAGCTCTGCAGGAGGAATACCCACTGCAATATCTGATCATTCCGCTGGACAGCGGCTGGGAAGACACAAAGCTGGACATCTACCTGACGCCACAGCAGGCAACGCTGCCCCTTCAGGCAAAAGACATTGCCAAAGTTGAATGTATCGTTGTAAATGGCGGTGCTATGGAGATAGTAAACAGCCGCACACCGGAATCCGCTGCTGAACAAGCAGTGCCGGCTCCAACCGCACAAATGGAAGCCGGAAAAATTCCGGAAGGTGACGTTGTTGCTGCCGCATCCATCAACGAAGACAGTCCGCTGCATTATCAGGCTGACTTCTCCGATTATTTAGAGCGAAAAGACCAGATTCTCTATGAAATCTATCTGGTTGTAACCAGCAAAGATGGCATGACCTTTGCCAGCAATCAACCTATCGCTTCCCATTGGTCCAGTAAAAACAACAGCAGGGGCCACAGCGGCAGCGGTGAGTTGCATCCGGTATTGGAGTAAAGGATACCTTTCATATTATTATCGCAAAAAGCATGGGCACAGCCCGTTGAGTTTTTAAACTTAACTGTGTTATCTATTGTTACGCCTGTTGCATTTTATACGTAAAACGCCCATGGTAACCGATTTACAGCTAACACAAATCGGGAGATTGTTTGTTGCCTGCCCTCCTTCAGCAGACATCTGCTTGTCGGTCTGCTTCACTTTGGACTACGTCCAGTTCAGCAAGACAGA
>OGPA01003252.1_pt1 | contig 10422 bp, 9 predicted proteins | sample 1552841 | NCBI WGS metagenome assembly OGPA01 (sample SAMEA2579916, study PRJEB22360) | human gut metagenome | reverse complement strand
CGGACAAGAGATGATATCAAAGCACTTGTGAATCAGAGTATTTCAAGTACACTGGTTCGTACGATCAATACAAGTTTGACAACATTTGTTATGGTGTTAGCGTTATTCATCTGCGGAGTATCCTCCCTAAGAGAATTTGCATTAGCATTGATGGTTGGTGTCATCGGAGGAGCATTCTCTTCTGTATTCTTAACTGGACCACTTTGGTATATGATGAAGACGCGAATTGGATCAGATGTGATCAAAGAAAATCAGGCAGCCAGTCAGGCACAGCCAGAGAAGATCACAGCAAATCCAAACCGCAAGAAAAAGAAGAAAAAGAAAAGAAAATAAAACATTCAAAAAGAGTATTCAGTAAATACTGGATGCTCTTTTTTATGAAAAATGGAGTAAGATGATGGAACAGTGGTATCTGTATAAGAAAAAGGCTGATTTTAATCAGATTGGAGAAAAATTTAACATAGATCCAGTGATCGCACGGCTGATCCGCAACAGGGATGTGGTTGGGGATGAACAAATACAGCAGTATCTGTATGGAGAACTTTCAGATATTTCAGATCCTTTTTTGATGAAAGGCGTCAAAGAAGGAGTTGAGATTTTGAAGCAAAAGGTACAAGAGGGGAAAACGATCCGTATTATTTCAGATTATGATGTAGATGGAGTTGTCTCAAATTATATTTTGTGGAAAGCGATACATGATCTTGGTGGAAAGATTGATTTTCAGATTCCAGACCGCATGAAAGATGGCTATGGAATTAATGAAAATATCATTGAAAAAGCAGTGGAAGACCAGATTGATACGATCCTTACCTGTGATAATGGGATTGCAGCAGCAGATGCAGTTGCATATGGCAAAGAACATGGACTGACAATGATCATTACGGATCATCATGATGTGCCATTTGATACCGATGAAGCAGGAGTGAGAAAAGAGGTTCTTCCACCAGCAGATGTAGTGATCAATCCAAAGCAAGAAGCATGCAATTATCCGTATCCGTTACTTTGTGGAGCAGGAGTGGCTTTTCAGTTTATGAGGGCATTCTATCAGGCAATGGAAGAAGATGAAAGCCAATTGGAAGAGTTGTTATCCATGCTTGCGATCGCGACTGTTTGTGATGTGGTAGATTTGACAGGAGAAAACAGAATCTTTGTCAAAGAAGGATTACGCCGAATCAAAGATACACAAAATATCGGGTTGAAAGCATTGCTGAATGTGCATGATCTGATGGATAAACAGATACAGTCTTATGCACTAGGATTTATTGTTGGACCATGTATCAATGCGAGTGGACGTTTGGAATCTGCCGAAAAAGCATTGAATCTATTTCTGGAAGAAGATGAAGAGAAGGCAAAACAGACAGCAGAAGAATTAAAAGAACTGAATGATCTTCGGAAAACCATGACAGAAAATGGTGTAAAAGAGGCACTGGGACAGGCGTTTGAATATGAAGCAAAAGGAGATAAAGTGCTTGTATTATATCTTCCAGAATGTCATGAAAGTATTGCAGGTATCATAGCAGGAAGGATCAAGGACCGCTTAAATCATCCAGCATTTGTCTTAACAGATGCAAAAGAAGGAATCAAAGGTTCTGGACGTTCCATCGAAGGATATTCCATGTTTGAAGAGATGATGAAAGTAAAAGAGGTGTTCACAAAGTTTGGGGGACATCCAATGGCAGCAGGATGCTCTTTGGAAAAAGAAAAATTACAGGAATTCCGCAAAAAGATCAATGAGAACTGTGCCCTTGAGAAAAAAGATTTTGCAAAGAAAGTACAGATTGATATTGATATGCCAGTTGATTATATTACCATGGATCTGATCCATCAGTTATCTGTTTTAGAGCCATTTGGAAAAGAAAATAAAAAACCATTATTTGCACACAGAAAGTTAAAAGTGGAACGTGTGAATGTTTTTGGAAAAAATAGAAATGTGATAAAATTAGCATTAAAGAGTAGTCAGGGAACTAGGATTGATGGTATGATTTTTGAGGATGAAGATGAATTTCGAGAGAAAATGGGAACATCAAAGTATATCACATGTACATATTATCCAGTGATCAATGAGTATCAGGGATATAAAAGTCTTCAGATCAATATTCAAAATTATTTTTTTGTGGAGGAATAGCATGAGTAAGATAAAATTAGTAGCGATGGATTTAGATAATACACTCTTAGACAGCGAGAAACAGATTTCAAAACACACAGAAGAAGTTCTAAAAGAAGCGATCAGAAGGGGTGTTTATATAGTTCCAGCAACAGGACGTATTTTTAAAGCGATTCCAGAATTTTTAAGAGATATTCCAGGCGTTCGATATGCTGTTTGCTGTAACGGGGCAACTGTTTATGATCAGAAAGAAGATAAGATCATATATACAAATCATCTACCAAAAGAAACGGTATTTTCGTTGTTTGATATTTTGGAAAAATATCATTGTACACGTGATATTTATCAGAATGGGCAAGGGTATATGGAACGATGCTATTTTGACCATCTTGCAGAATATGGTGTATCAGATCATGTATTAAAACTTGTGAGAGATACAAGACTGCCGCTGGATGATCTGCGAAAGTACATTGAAGAGCATCCGCTGGGAATTGAGAAGATCAATGTATTTTTTGATGATATGGAAGAGCGGGAAACTGCAAGACAAGAATTAATCGAGAAAAATATTGCGAGTGTATCAAGTTCTCTGGGAAATAACATTGAAATAAATCAGATTGGATGTGATAAAGGAGATGGACTTTTACATCTGGCAGAGCAAATTGGATTATCTATGGATGAAGTGATGGCATGTGGAGATGCAGGAAATGATACGATGATGATCAAAGCTGTAGGAACCGGTGTTGTTATGGGAAATGGACAACCTGATCTGAAAGAGATCGCAGACTTTGTGACAAAGACAAATAATGAAGATGGTGTTGCATATGCAATTGAAAAATTAGTCTTTGAAGCATAAGATATGAAAAAAATGTGAACATGGATCATGACCATTCATTTTTATTGACGAGGGTATCCAAAGTGGTATAATAAGTATGTTTAAATAGTTAGGGGGAACAATGAAAGATGAGAAAAACACGTAAAACAGCAGCTGTAGTAGCTCTGTATACGTTTTTGATGCTTGGATCAGTGTCTGTGGTCAGAGCAGATCAGCCAGTCACAAGAGAGCAAATAAGCAGTGAACAGACTGAGACCAAGACAGATTCTTCTGCCCAGACGACAGAAAGTGAAGCAACGACAGAGACAACAACACAGACGACTCAGGCAAAGCCGACAACGGAAGCAACAACGCATACGCATACAGCGGCGACGACGCATACAACGGCTGCAGCAACACATACAAAGAAACATACAGCAGCAACACATACAAAGAAACAAAAGACAAAGTCTGATCAAGACAAGAAGAAAGACAAAAAAGACAAAAAAAACAAGAAGAAAGACAAGAAATCTATCATTCCAAAAGTATATAATGACCATAGTCTTGAGATGAAAGATAAGAAAGAGACGATACAGGGATTTATTTATTTTAATCAGGCAGATGCAGCATGGAATGACAATGGATATCAGATCAAAAGCAGTGGATGCGGACCAAGCGCTATGGCAGTTTGTATCAGTTCGCTGACGAATAAATGGGTAACTCCAGTTGATACAACAGTATGGGCATATAAGAATGGCTATTACAGTAGTGCTGGAGCAAGTCATGAGATGGTCCCAGCACTGGCACAACAGTATAAACTGAAATGTCATGGACTTGGAAGTGATGTCAGCAAGGTTAGAGATGCATTGAAGAAGAAGCATCCAGTAGTAGCACTGATGGGACCAGGATATTTTACGAAGAAAGGTCATTTTATCGTATTGGTTGCGATCGATGATAATGATCAGGTAACGGTTGCAGATGTTGGAAGCAGACAGCGTACACAGTACAAATATCCACTAAAAGAAGTGATCGCACAGACGAAGTCAGCATCAGCAGGAGGTCCATGCTGGGAGATTTATTCTGATCAAAAGATATCTGCGAAGGCTGATAAGAAGGCAAAGCAGCTGAAGGCTGAGAAGAAATACAGAAGCAAAGAATTTAAAGCAATGTATAATGAGATCAAGTCAGTATTGCAGAAGAATTATCAGTTAGCGGTTCCACTAAAGAAAGGAACACTAGTTAGTGAAGAACAGTTTGTTACGATCACATCCTTAGGAATCAACGATAAAGTTTCCGTAATGGATGCGAGCAAGAAGTTAACAAGTGATGTTGATCTTGACACAGTAGTAGATGAGATTCAGGCAGAGGCAGTCAAAGATTCTTTTTGGAATACGATCATGATCGCACCTGACAAAACTAATTTAACAGATAAATAAAATAGTATATATTACATAAAGAAAAGCACAGAATCATTGAGTATGATCAATGATTTCTGTGCTTTTTCTATTCTAAAAAATAGGAGGAAAGAAAAATGAAGATTCAAAATATGATCAAAAAAATAACGATTGCTGTATTATCTGTAGCAATGATGCTTGCACCTATCGTTAATATCAAAGCGGCATCAACAGATGTGGTCGATACAAGCAAAACCGGATCCATAACGATCCACAAATATGACATGACAGCAGCAAAACAGGCCGGTGTTAATACCAGTCAGTTTACACCAACAGGAAAACAGGACACTGCTGCGGAAGCAGCCTTGGAAAAATATGCGATCAAAGGTGTGGAATTTAGTTACCTGCGAGTTGGAGATGTTGAACAGCAGAGTGAGAATGGAAAGATCCAGATGATCTATGAACTTCCAACCACAATACAGCAGATTTTGGGTTTGACATCTTCTGATGCAGCTAAAACAGAAGGAAGTAAGACATATTTTACAAGCCAGCAGATCAATGAGAAACTTGCCAAGGCATTAGAAGATAATACGGTAACGAAAGATAAATTAGAAGATTACATGGGAAAGAATGGGACAGCCATGGATGAGACTAATGCTAATGGTGTGACAAGTAAAGACAAATTGCCATTGGGTCTTTACCTGATCGTTGAGACAAAGGCACCAGAAAATGTAACTTACACAACAAATCCATGGTTTGTACAGTTGCCATCCACGGATTCTAAGGGAGATGACTGGTTCTATGATGTGATCTGTTATCCAAAGAATGAAACTGGAAATCCAACACTTGACAAAAGAGTACGCAATAATCCAGATCAGGACAATGTAACAACTGCCAATACAGACAGACTGGCAGATTTTACTTCTGCAAGAAATGAATACAAATATCAGAGTACCGTGACAGCATCTAAAGCAGAAAGACTGGATTATCAGTTCATTTCAAAATTGCCACATATCACATCATCAACAACCTACCTGTCAACTTATACATTTAACGATACAATGGCAAATGGAATGACATATGGGAAAGATGCCGTGATCGCAATCTATGAAACTAAGGATGCAGCGGACAGAACAAATGTGAACAATGTTGAGAAGAGTGGTGCATTGGCTGTATGGAAGAGTTCCGACACGGATCCAAAGTTTGCAGCAACATACGGAAAATCTGGAGACGATCCTGCAATGAAGATCGAGATGACAAAAGCAGGACTTAATGAGTTGAATAAGAAATATTCTGATAAATATATCGTTATATACTATACAGCTAAGGTGAACACAGATGACAGCGTTATTCTTGGTGATAAAGGAAATCCAAACGATGTATCCCTTACGTGGAAGAGAACAAATACGAATTATTATGATATTTTAAAAGACAAATGTATCGTATACTCTTACGGATATGATCTGACAAAGAAATTTTCTGACAGCAAGGGAGATGCAACAAAGGTTAAATTCGTTGTAAAAAATAAGACAGATAATTACTATCTGGTAGCAAGAGCAGATAGAGCAGGTGTTTATCAGGTAACAGGAAAATCTGCAAAAGAAGCTGATGCGACTCAGTTTAGTCCGGCTTCTGATGGAAAACTTGTGATCAATGGGATTGAAGGAGATGAATATGGATTTACAGAAACACACTCCGATGCAGGATACTCCCTGTTAAAGAAAGAAGTGATCGTTAAGGTCAAAGAGACAAAAGCAGATATCACACCAACCGAAGCAAATATCACAGGGATCCAGAGTAAGTCTGATGCAGATTCCACAGCAAATGATGGAGTTCCTAATGGTGCGGTATTAAAGAATGATGTGACGGTTCAGACTACAGCAGCGAGTGCGACTGTGGATGAGACAAAGGCAACGATGACAAAACACGATGATTCTGGAAATGCATATATCAATATGCAGATCACAAATCAGAAGCAGTTCATGCTGCCAATGACAGGTGGGGCAGGAAACTATCTTCTGATCATTGCAGGGGTTGTTGTTGCTGGATGTGGAATCTTGATCTTGAACAAAAACAGAAGACGATCACAAAGATAAAATGAAACAAAAGATCATACCGATTCTGATCGTTCTGACAGGTTTTTTGCTGTTGTTTTATCCATTTACAAGCAACTATCTGTTTGAAAAGAGTGTAGGTTCGATAGTGGAAAGTTATCAGGAAAAGGCAGCCGGAATGGATCAGGCGATCATAAAAAAAGTAATGGATGAAGCGAAACAGTATAATGGGGAATTGCTGCAATCTTCAATACAGTTGACTGATCCGTTTAAGGAAAAACGCTTAGATGGAGAGACGGTTCATTATAACAGAATATTAAATATTGATGGATCATCGATCATGGGATATTTAAAGATTCCTTGTATTTCAGTCAATCTGCCGATCTATCATGGGACAAGTGGGACAGTTTTGGAACATGGGATCGGACATCTGGCTACATCTTCCTTTCCGATTGGAGGAAAAGATACCCATGCGGTGCTGACTGGACATACTGGGCTTAGTTCTGCAAAAATCTTTACAGATCTGACAGAGATGAAAAAGGGAGATTTCTTTTTTATACATGTATTGGATAAAAAGCTTGCTTACCGTGTGGATCAGATCACAGTCGTGGAACCACAAGATACAAAAGAACTTCAGATCATGGAAGGAAAAGATCATGTAACATTGGTTACTTGCACACCCTATGGAGTTAATGACAAGCGTTTATTAGTCCGAGGAGTTCGCACAGCTTATCATGCAAAAGAGGAAGAGATAAGAGCAAGAAATCATCATTCGCAATGGATGGAAGTTTACAAACGGGCCATCTTTGCAGGACTATTGATCATTTGTGTATTGATCGCAGCCAGAAAAGTATATGAAAAGATGAAAAGAAAAAGCGGAGAAAGGAGATATGGGTGAAACAAAAGATCATAAATATTGTTGGAATCTTTTTTCTGGTGATAGGGATCACGTTACTGCTTTATCCGGAGATCATATCATATCTGAAACAAAAACAGTCCGATCAGACAGTGAAAGAACTGACGCAGAGGAGAAGCAAAAGAAAACAGGATGATCTACTGTATCAAAAAGCAGTCTGCTATAACAGGAAGATATTCAAAGAAAAACAAGCAGGACTAAAGGATGTATTCAGTTACCGCAGTGTACCGATCGTCTTAAGAAACGAAAAGAATACCTTCGGCTACATTAAGATACCGAAGATGAAACAGAAACTTCCATTATATTTGGGAGCGACGATGGAAAATATGAGAAAAGGAGCAGCGATCATGGGACAGACATCCCTGCCAGTAGGACAAAAAGACAGCAACTGCGTGATCGCTGCACATCGGGGATATCGGGGAATTCCGTATTTTCGGGACATCGAACAGTTAAAAACAGGCGATCAGGTGATCATTAGAAATCCATGGGAAAGACTGGATTATCGGGTTACAAAGATTAAAGTGATCGATCCATATGATATGGACAAGATTCTGATTCAAAAAGAGAAAGATATGGTCACACTTTTAACCTGTCATCCGTACCGAGGACATGGAAGATACCGGTATGTGGTGTACTGTATGAGGAATCATGGACAGAAGATCAGGAAACAAAAGGAAGATAGATAAAAATAGATGGAGAGGAGGATGTGATGAAGAATGCAAAAAAGATCCTGGAAAGAAAACGAAAGATCATAGTGGTATTAGTGGTCATGGTTTCACTTGTTTCCGTTCTGGCATGGTATCAGATGAAGAAGGCACATGCTTATCAATCATATAATACAGGAGGAAACAAGCATTTTAAAGATGGACATTTAACAGTGAACATCAATGGACCAAATGGGAAAAGTGATAGTCTGACAATGTATATTCATAGTGATGAATATGAAAAAAATAAAAATGTCAGTGGTGGGACATTTAATAATTCCAGACATCCATATACGGTAACGACGTATTCCGGTGGAGGCGGAGATTATAAGCTTACAGTGAATAAACAGACGATATATTCAGAGAAGAACAGTAACAACAACTATACACTTTTAACGATCAAAGTCTGGTATCTGTTACCGGCCCATGAACAGCATCGATCCTGGGAATGGGTAACGGTGGATAAACCAGTATTTTCAGATCCGAGCAAGGATATAACGCTTTATTGCGGAGGAAATGATGGATTTTGGGAAAATTCCTATCATGATACTCAAGAACATTGGAAATCAGTAAATATCCATGTCAGTACTGGATTGGTCGGAGTGGCCTCCGCTGACAGAGATGGATGGAAAACTTATGACTGGTGTTCTATAAATCTGAATCTGGAAAAGCCAAGCCGCAGCATTTATTACAACGGAAATGGTGGAGATGGTGCAGATGTAACATGGAATTTTACGGATGGAGATTATTTTTCGTTTCCAACGGTATCAAGAAGAGGTTATACCTTGGAAGGATGGCTGGATGAAGGAACAAAATGGATGTCCAATGCAGGCTGGCTGGTATGTGATAATTATACAGAGACAGCCCAGTGGACAGCGAATACATACACTGTAAACTATGATGGAAATGGAGAAGATTCTGGATATGTGAATGATGGGACAGCCACGTACGATCAAAATTACAGATTTGCTGAGAATGGATACACGAAAAAAGGCTATGCCTTTGTTGGATGGAATACAGATAAACATGCGGTGAGAGCACGGTATTCTCCAGAAGAGACGATCACATGGAGTAACACGGAGGGTATGACACTTTATGCTGTCTGGTCCAAGAACTCTTATGAAGTAACATTTGATGGAAATGGTGCATCAGGCAGCAAAAAGACTGTGGAATTAAAATATGGACAGGATGATATCCTGCCAGCAAATACATTTGAACGGCCGGGATATACCTTCCTTGGATGGAGTGAAGATCCGAATGCGATCAAAGCAAAATATACCGACAGACAGGCAGTTAATACTCTCTGCGATGCTGGACAGACTTGTGAATTGTATGCTGTCTGGAAGAAAACAGATGGATCATTCGACACACACAACATTATTCATGATGACGGCATGTTTAATGGCTCGATCGAACTGGAAGGGCAGAATGGAACTGGATTTTCGAGAGACCATGTAGATTCTGAGTATGGAAGGATCGACAAGGAAGGGCAGCCAGGATATTTCACAAACCGTTACAAGTAAAAAGGAGGAAGAAAGTTTGAAACAAATGAAGACGATCTGTAAAAAGATATCGGTAAGTATTCTTACCCTCCTGATGATCATGACAATGTATCTGAGTGGTTCAGGAGAATCACTGTTCCTGAAGAATAGAGACGTCAAGGCTTTCACAGGAGAAGCCAAACTGGTGATGAGCCAGGCATTATCAAGTAATAAGATTTCAGAAATCGATCGTCCTGCATCAGAAGGTCTGTGGAGTATGACAGCTGACGGACACAGAGTGTTTTGCTTAAACTCAGGAAAGACCATGTGTTCTGGAGATACCTTAAAATACAAGACGATCAATGCAGCAACTTATGAAAAAAAGGGAATTGCAAAAGCATTTCTGCCTTTGCAACTCCCAACATATAAAAGAAGATACTGTGTTAATCATTCTCAGTACCTTCCATTTCACTGCCCGTATCCGGGCACTTTTCCATTGCTCTGGTAAAATATTTTCCATTTCGTTCCTGCTGATTTAGAAAATTCAAAAGACGCATCACATCTTCCTCCACTAGCGGACGATCCAGTACCTTTTCCACGGTTCCTCCAATCTGGCACAGCAGATGAGTGCGTTTCTTGCGTTCCTCAATACTTCTCTGTGTTCTAGCCATAAGATTGTTCCTCCTTTTAAACTGCTTCTGCTTCATCAGTAGCTGATGAAATTTCATCTGTAAGTGCCACTGTACCCATCAGGTGCAGCAGCTTATCTGCTACGGTATCCGTTGTGTCTTCTGCAAAATGCACATTGACATGATAGGTGGTTTTTCCAATCCTTTTTGTAAAAGTGCTGGTATACTTTTCCCCATTCTGTTTCTTTTCCATAAAAAATCCTCCATACTTCAATAAGTAATTGATAATCGAACGTTTGTTTGCTATAATAAATGCATAGCAGTTGGGG
>OGPA01003246.1_pt1 | contig 10444 bp, 10 predicted proteins | sample 1552841 | NCBI WGS metagenome assembly OGPA01 (sample SAMEA2579916, study PRJEB22360) | human gut metagenome | reverse complement strand
TGTATCTTGACCCAGCAACAAGAACAAAAGTAGAAGAAACAGGTGGAGCTAACTTTATCTTCGTTACAAAAGATGGTAAAGTCGTAACACCTAAATCTGACAGCATTCTTCCATCTATCACTCGTCGTTCTTTAGTTTATGTAGCAAAAGAATATCTTGGACTTGAAGTTGAAGAACGTGAAGTATTATTTGATGAAGTAAAAGATTTCGCTGAATGTGGATTATGCGGAACAGCCGCAGTTATCTCTCCTGTAGGAAAGATTTATGATCATGGTAACGAAATCTGTTTCCCAAGCGGAATGGAAAAAATGGGACCAGTCATCCAGAAATTATATGATACTTTAACAGGAATCCAGATGGGACATATCGAAGCACCTGAAGGATGGATTAAGGTTATTAAATAATCTTTCGTAATCAATAGAATATAGAAAATAAAATAGTAGTCAAATTGACTACTATTTTATTTTCTATATTCTTTTATACGGAAGGTTATTGAATCACATAAAAATGCAGACGGAAAGCTATTGGTTAATAATTCCGTCTGCATTGTGTTTAGATATATCGTGGATTATCTGGATTGTATTTATTGGTCTCTTAGATGAATTTCTGGATTTCCGTGGTTTTCGATGTAGCCTCTTGTGATCGTTACACTTCCGATCGTGTCGTCTTTTGGTATTTCGTACATGATGTCCAACATAAATTTCTCGATGATCGCACGTAATGCTCTGGCTCCTGTTTTCTTTTTCAGGGCTTGTTCTGCGATGGCTTCTAATGCTCCTTCATCGAATTCTAATTTGACTTCATCTAGTTCTAATAACTTCTGGTATTGTTTCAGGATCGCATTCTTTGGTTCTTTTAAGATCTTGACTAACATTTCTTTTGTTAATCCGTCTAATGTAAATACCATTGGAAGTCTTCCGATAAATTCTGGGATCATTCCATATTCTCTCAGATCGTCGTTTGTGACTTTGGAGATGATGTTCTCTTCGTTATCAAAGTGATCTTTAAGATCTGCTCCGAATCCGATAGATGTTTTCTTCATCAGTCGTTTTTTGATGATTCCTTCGAGTCTTGGGAAAGCTCCTCCGCAAATAAAAAGGATATTTCTTGTATTGATCGTTGTCAGTGGTACCATGGCGTTTTTGCTTGTAGCTCCGACTGGTACTTCGACTTCTGCTCCTTCTAAAAGTTTTAACAGTCCCTGCTGTACGGATTCTCCGCTGACATCTCTGCTGTTTGTGTTTTGTTTCTTGGCGATCTTATCGATCTCATCGATAAATACAATTCCGTGTTCTGCACGATCTACATCGTTGTCTGCAGCCTGTAGAAGCTTTGATAAGACACTTTCTACGTCATCTCCAATATATCCGGCCTCCGTTAATGATGTGGCGTCTGTGATCGCAAGGGGCACTTTTAACAGTCTTGCCAATGTTTTGACAAGATATGTTTTACCACTTCCTGTTGGTCCGATCATCAGCATATTGGATTTGTCGATTTCAATCTCATCCATTGTATTTGTGACCACTCGTTTGTAATGGTTATATACTGCAACAGACATGACTTTCTTTGCATAATCTTGTCCAATGACATATTCATCTAACATTGCCTTGATCTGATGTGGTGCTGGAATGTCTTTTAATGTAAGTTCTGGCGTTTCTTTTTTGTCTTTCTTTTTCTTCTTTACTTCTGCTTTTGGCTGCATACTTTGCATATCGTTCATCATCTTTGTGATGTCCATGCTGTCAAGATCCATATTTCTTGCATCAATGAAACCAAACTGGCCATTGCTCATAGAATTTAATGTTCTTTGCATGCAGTCTGTACAAATGTAAATATTATTAGGAAGTTCTAACATCTTACCGGCTACAGATTCCGGACGTCTGCAAAGATAGCAGTAATGTTCTACATCTTTGTGTTCGTCTTCATTTGTTACTTCCTCAATCTCGTTTTGATTCTTCTCTTCTGACATATGATTGTCCTCCACTGTTTATTTTGAATAGAGTACTTCTCTTATAATTTCAATCCCTCTTATCATATCTTCTTTTTTCATTCTAGTAAACCCTAAAATATATTCTTCTGTCGATGGCTTTCCTTCAATATAGTACCATGAAAGCGGATAGATCATCACACCTCTTTGTTTTAATTCTTTCTGGAACTTGTAAGGATCATTTACCGGGAAGCTTACAATGATATGTGCACCAGCTCCATGTCCATATATTTTGATCTTTGAATCCAATTTTTTAAGACTTATGATAAGCTGATCATGTTTTTCCTTATAAATGTTTCTCATGCGATTTAAATGCCGCTCAAAATGTCCTTCTGTCAGAAACATGGTTAATACTTTCTGATCAATTCTTGATACTGCACATGAAAATATCCGCCCAATCTTCTGGTATTGTTTTACCAGCTTTTGAGGTAATACCATATAACATACACGAATGGCCGGTGCGATCGCTTTTGAAAATGTTCCAGTATAGATTACATTTTCTCCATCGTCTAATCCCTGCATTGCTGGAATTGGCTTTCCTTGATATCTGAATTCACTGTCATAGTCATCTTCAATAATATAACGGTCTGGGTCTTTTTTTGCCCATCTTAGTAACTGGCTTCTACGACCAACTGGCATGATCACTCCAGTTGGATACTGATGTGCTGGTGTCACATAGGCCAGATTAGCATCTGTTTGTTCTAGCTGATCCACACACATTCCCGATTCATCCATAGTGATCGGATGAATCTTAAAATTTAGTTCTTTTAAGATTGCATAAGCATTTTTGTATACTGGATTCTCAATTCCGATAGAAACTTTCTCTCCAAGAATCTGATGAATCAAAAACAATAGATTCTCCATTCCTGCTGCCACTACAATCTGGCTAGTGTGAACATGCACACCTCTTGACTGTCTCAAATAATACATGATTGCCTTACGAAGTTCTAAATCTCCCTGAAAATTTCCCTTCTGGAACAATTCACTATTATCATTGATCATGATCTCTTTTAAAAGTTTTCTCCAAATATGATATGGAAACTGCGTCATATCAACTCCTACCGGAGAAAAATCATAAGGAACTTCTTCCTTCTTGATTTCTTCTTCCTCGTCCTCAATTTTAACTGGAATATGTAATTCTGCGAGTTCTTCAACCTGACAGACAAAAAATCCCCTTTTGGGCTTTGACTCTATATAGCCTTCTGCACACAACTGTGCATAAGCTGTATCCACTGTATTGCGGCTTACATCCAGATGTTTTGCAAGTCTTCTTGCAGAAGGAAGCCTTGCCCCGAAAGGTAAAGCTCCTGTTACAATTTCTTCTTTTATAGAATTATAAATCTGCTCATATAAAGGTTCTTTCCTTGATGCATCAAGTGCAACGATCAGCATATCATCACCTGTTTCCCCTTTTATTTATTTTGCATTTGAAACCGCCATTTTCTCAATCACAACTTTCTTCACCGGCTGGCTTTGTTCCCCACTTCCACTATCCTTTGTCTCACATGCTGCAATCTTATCTAACACATCATATCCTTCGATCATCTGTCCGAATACCGTATAGCTTCCTGTCAAGGATGGGTATCCACCCTGATCTAAAAATAATTGTTTTTGTTTCTTGGTAAAATCCATAGTTCCTTCTTCCAGACCTTTTTTTGCTGTATCTGATTTGGCCTGAACGATGAAGAACTGGCTTCCATTTGTATCAGCTCCAGAATTTGCCATACATAACGCCCCTCTTAAAGGTAAAAGTTCATCACAGACTTCATTCTTAAATTCTTCTCCCCAGATACTTTCGCCTCCAGTACCTGTTCCTGTTGGATCTCCACCCTGGATCATAAAATCATTAATGACTCTGTGAAAGATCTGTCCGTCAAAATATCCATTTGATGCAAGTGTTACGAAGTTTTTCACTGCCAATGGTGCTTTTTTCATAAAAAATTTAAACTTCATCTCTCCATAACCTTTGACTTGCATCGTAACAATTGTTTCACCCTTTTGTGCTTCAGCCAGCTGATCCGTTTTCTTTGCTGCTGTGATCTTTGGTACTTTATATTTGGACTGTACTTTCATTTTGGCTTCCGTTGTTGCTGTTGTTGTTTCTTTGCTGCCCTCTTTCTTTGATGAGCATCCCACACATAATGACATTGCCATCATCAAACATCCTGCTGCTATGATCTTTCTCATGTTTTTTGATTTCCCTTCTTGTTTATTAGTCTTATTTTAAAATCTCTTATTTAGGATCATTGTTCTCTGATCTTATCTGCTGGAAATATGATTCCTGTCTGTCTTCGTACTTCATCTGTGATATCCATCTCAATCTCTGATGATCTTAAAAATTCATGATCGACTTTATGTTTTTTGATCAGTTCTATAAAATCTTTTGTCTCGTAGAGCATTGGATTGTCTCTTTTTTCAAATTGTAATTCTTCTTTCTCCCCATTACGATAAAGAATCGTAATCTTCTTAATGATCGGACATTCTTCAATGATCATACAGCCCTTTTCTCCCTGAATCTGTGTTGGCAGTTTAGAATCTGTGATCTTGGAATAAATAATCTCTGCCTGCTTATCTCCATAAGATGCGATCACACTTCCTGCTCCATCAACTCCATTTTCAAGAAAAATGCTGTCCGCCAAGATCTTTTCTGGTTTGCCAAATAAACTTGCGAGGAAATGGATGCAATAAGATCCAATATCCATTAATGCCCCATTAGAAAGCTTTGGATTGAACGCATTCTCTATGATACCATTTTTGAATTTGTCATATCTAGAAGAATACTGACAATACTGGATCGTTGCTCTCCTTATCGTTCCGATCTTATGAAGATTATCCATCATTGCATAAAATCCTGGTGAATGAACATTCTTCATAGCTTCCATAAATACAACACCTTGTTCTTTCGCTGCTTGGGTAAGTATATCTAATTCTTCACGATTTGAACAGACTGGTTTCTCGCACAAAACATGTTTTTCATAATTGATCATTGTAATGGAATGTGCGTAATGCATATAAGTCGGACTTGCTACATAAACAGCATCAATCTCTGGATCTTGTGCCATTTCTTCGTAATTGTTATATACTTTCTCTACACCATATTTTGCTGCAAACTGCTTTCCTTTTTCTAAATTTCTTGAATATACCGCAGTTAATTTAATCTCTTCTAATTCCTGAACTTCTTCCATGAACCAGTCTGTGATAAAGTTGGTTCCGATCGTTGCTAATCTGATCATTCGTTCTCCTTCCTGATCCACTCTTCCATCTCTTCTTTTACATCTTCTAAGGTTATCTTAGCAAGTTCTTGTTCCATCGCCCTTTGTACTTTATCTAATTTACTATCCAGCACATGATGGATATTACGGCCTACCAGACATTTCTGGTTTGGCTTCTCATGGAAATGGAATAATTCTTCCTGTGGTGTGCATTCCACAGCCTGATAAATATCTAAAAATGTGATCTCATTAAATGGACGTTTCACTTTCACGCCGCCAGTCCCTCTTAATACTTCAACCAGGTCTGCTGCTTTGAGCTGTTGCAAAAGTTTCCTTATGATCACGGGATTCGTTCCGATGCTTGCTGCCATAAAATCACTGGTCATTTTCATATCTTTAAATACATCTATACATGCAAACATATGAATCGCCATTGTAAATCTGCTTGATATCTGCATTTTCTTTCCTCCTGTATACCTTATATTTTATAGTGGCAGTGGTGTAATGTCAATGATTACGACTAGCGCATAATGATGTATGCACTATAGCATAAATACAAGCAGATCATTATGATTCCTTCTGTTCTTGAAATCTCTTTTTTTGTTGCTCCAAAAAACCATACAACGATAGAAAATACGACTAATACAACAATATCGATAATATTTTCACCGATCAATTGTAATGGACTGATCGCGGATGCAATTCCAAGTACCATAAGAATATTAAAGATATTCGAACCAATTGCATTTCCAACTGCCATATCAACTTCATTTTTGCGTGCCGCAACCACAGAAGTAACCAGTTCAGGAAGTGACGTTCCAATCGAAACGATTGTCAGTCCCACAAGAGTCTGACTCATTCCCAGATCTATTGCGATCCTGCTTGCTGCATCAACTGTCATATCCCCACCAAATGCAATTGCCACTGCACCACCAACAATGCAGAGAATACTCTTTGGATAAGACAACAGTTTCAGTTCTCCATCTTCCAGCTCCTCAACTGCTTCGATCTCAACTTTTTTCCCTTCGGCCCTTGCTTTCATTGCAGTCCGAATCATATAGAAAATATATCCCGCAAATGCGCCCAGAAAAACAGCTCCGTCCAAATGGCCCAGTGTCATACCATGCGCATCCCCCCATGCAAGATATCCAAGTCCCAGAAGGAGCAGCGCACAGATAACAGAAAGCGGGATATCCCTCGCGATCGTATCCTTCTGCACCATGATCGGTGTCATTATCGCACAAGCACCTATCACAAACATCAGATTAAAAATATTAGATCCGACTACATTACTGACTGCAAGTTCATTATTGTGCACCAATGATGCAGTCACACTGACTGCAGTTTCCGGAAGGGATGTTCCCATTGCAACGATTGTCAGACCGATAATGATCGAAGGAACTTTCAGTTTCTTTGCAATGCTGGAACTTCCCTCAACAAAAAAATCTGCTCCTTTGATCAGGAACACAAAACCTATGATCAAAAACACGATTACCAATGCAAACGGTGCATTATTTATATATTGTTCCATGAATGACTCCTTTCATTGTAGTTTACACTACAAAATGTTATACTTTTGCTGAACATTATCGCACATAAAGTTAAGGAGAACAAGACATGCAGATAACAAAACCTACTTTTTATAAAGAATTTTCCTGTATCGCAGGTGCCTGTCCCGATACCTGCTGTGCCGGATGGCAAATCATGATCGATGAAAAAAGCCTCCAGAAATACCGTAGATTCAAAGGTCCTTTTCGAAACAGACTTCACAATGACATCGACTGGAAAGAACATTTTTTCTGTCAGTATGACAAACGCTGTGCATTTCTGAATGAAGACAATCTCTGCGATATCTACAGCGAAGCCGGTAAAGATATGTTATGCGACACCTGTCGAAAATATCCACGTCACATTGAAGAATTTGAAGGGCTGCGTGAATACTCCCTGTCCCTCTCCTGCCCGGAAGCCGCGAGAATTTTTTTGTCCCACAAAGAAAAAATCACATTCTTCACCAGAGAAGTCGCAGCACCGGAAGAAACTTACGATGACTTCGATTATTTTCTTTTTACCGCTTTGATGGACACCAGAGATTATCTTTTCTCCGTGATTCAGGATCGCTCCATACCAGTCAGATTACGCCGTCAGAAACTTCTGGCATGTGCACATGATTTCCAGCTCAGTCTGGACAAAAATGAGCTGTTCCAGTGGGAAGATATCCGCGGTCGGCATCAAAAATCCGGATATGGCGAGAAATTTCTGAATAAGATCCAGAAATGGAATGACGAATGCCAGGTATCTTCTGAACAGCCCAGCAAAGATTCTACCTCTGCTAGAGCCTCACTGCTTGCTCTAAGCAAACAGATCTGGCGCACGGTTATCCCACAGATGGAGGTTCTTCGCCCAGGCTGGCATACATATCTTCGGAAAACGCTCGTTCCACTCTATGGCTCCTGCCAAAATGATACGGAACTCACAGAAATTTATGCCGCCTTCGCACACGATTATCCAGACTGGACGGTTCACGAAGAACAGCTTCTCCTCTACTGGATCTATACCTACTTCTGTGGGGCTGTTTATGACGATCAGATCTTTGCCAAAGCCAAAATGGCTGTCATCTGCACCTTCATGATCCACGAACTTGCCGTAGGAACCTGGTTAAAAAATGACCGTCATTTTACCTTTGAAGATATGATTTCCATCTGCTATCGATTCTCAAGAGAACTTGAACACTCCGATCCGAATCTCAATGAAATGGAACGCCTGATGGATGAAGAAGATGTGTTTGATTTCAGAAATTTACTCACAATATAAAAGATAAGCAGGCGGCCGTAAAGGTCTCCTGCTTATCTTTTATGGAATTATTCTCCCAAAAACTGCTCAACTACCTGTCTGATCAGAGTCCTCTGTTCAGGTGTAAGCTTCTCAATCTTCTCCATCAACTCCCGCACTTCCCGCGGAGCTTCTGAATCCTCATTAAAAAAATCACCCGGTGTGATCTGCAGATACTCACAGATACTGAAAAATCCCTGCATCGATGGCAGTGCTTTGCCATTTTCAATCCGATTAATATAACTCGGGTTCTGTCCCAGCGCAAGGCTCATTTCACGAGCTGAGTTTTGCCCCCCCCCGATTCGTAAATCACTTATTCTCTTACCAAAATTTACCTTTGTAATCATTTGTTTCTCCATCAACCCAACATCACTTCGATGCTGCTGTCCAGTTCATTATATGTCAATTCCTGATGAATTTCCTTCAAGATCTCATCGCCGGCGATCAGCCGCTCAATCTCATCACGAGTCTGAGTATCCGCCTTATCAATAAATCTGCGCACCATTGCATTTCCACTTGTGTTAGACCAGTAATCCTGTGGCAGCGCATTCGGATCTGCTCTTAAAAGATCACAGTAATTGATCACATCCCACGGACAATACACTTCCACATTTCCAAAGCGATATCCGTCATACCATTCCTTCACTTCTGCATAATGTCCAGATAATCCATAGTATTCCAGCATGCCTTTTACTTCTGTATCCGTAAATCCAAAATATTCATCAAATCTCACATCCGTAAGCGTCAGCACTTTCAGATTATTAAGACCAGTAAAGATACTTTCCTTCGAAATTCTCAGACATCCTGTCAGCACAGCAAAATACAGATTCGGATTCGTCTTTAATGCATTACCAAACATATTTCTGAGCAAAGACACCATCTCATCATAATATCCATACTGAAATGCCTTATCCAGAGGCACATCGTATTCATCAATCAGAAGAATAACCTGCTTGTCATAATGTTTATGAAGCAACAATGATAATCTCAGAAGAGCTTTCTCCATTGCCGTATCAGACATCAGAAAATCTCCTGTTTCACCAACCCTGAGCAGTGCTTTATAAGATTCTATTTCTTCATTTGTAAGCTTACTGCTTTGTGTAAGGAAATAAAATCTGCCAGCCTCTTCGCCCAAAATATCCTTCAAGGCTTTTTTCGCTGCTTCAAAATCCAGTCCTTCCACACTCTTTAAACTGATAGAAATCACTGGGAACTGTCCCATATATTTCTCACAAAGTTCTTTCCTCTCCGAAATCTTCAAGCCTTTGAACAATGCAGGACTAGCGCCAATTTCAAAAAAAGCCTTCATCATACTCATATTTAAGGATTTACCAAAACGCCTCGGACGGGTAAAAAGATTCACTTCACTCCTGTTCTGTATCAGATCTTCGATCATCCCAGTTTTATCCACATAATAGAATTCTTCCCTGTCCATTTTTTCAAAAATATCTATTCCTATTGGCAGTTTTTTCTTTCCCGTCATTCCAGCACCTCCACAAGCCAAGAAAAAAAGTTCCACGTAACCATCATTTATAAAAATAATGATATCATGAAACCATTTTTACGTAAAGCGAGTTTTCCCGTTCTGTATTTTCTATTTCTGCCAGGCGCCCTTCTTCATACATCAACTGATCATGTTCAAAACTCTTCATATACCTTACCATTGACTCTATTAAAATCCTCTTTTTCGGCCTTGCAAAATATCATTTTGTCCACCTTTTTACTCATGCAACTCCAACGGCAATCCGTCCGGGTCATGAAAGAAAGTCATCTTCTTGCCGGTATAATCATCAACCCGAATCGGCTCACATTCTATGCCTAATTCCCTCAGCTCTTTCACTGTCTGTTCCACACTGTCTACGCAGAACGCAAGATGGCGTAGACCACAGGCTTCTGGATAGTTCACACGCTTCGGAGGATTTTCCTCAGCGAAAATCTCCAGTTCTGTATATTCATTGACACGAAGATCCAGCTTCCAATCCTTACGCTCTGGGCGGTAGTTTTCTCTGATGACAGAGAAGCCCAGCTTGTTCACATAGAAATCCTTAGCAACTTTGTAGTCAGATACGATAATTGCAATATGATGTATTTTTAATAAGTTCATCTTCCCTTCACTCCGTTTCTTTTATTTTCGTTATAAACTATATAGCAGCCCTCAAAATATACCGTGTGAACTCCTGAAGTTCAGTTTGTCCACACGGCATTATATCCCTCAGCATATGGATGACAAAGATCTCAGGTTTATTGATGATCTTCTTCCATGGTCGCCCAGAATCCAGAAAGAATGTCCAAGCCGATACAAAAAAACTTGATTTTTCAATGTGCATATCTATTCTGTAAAATATGCTCAATCCCCGTTAAAATGCGGGGATTTTTGATACCCAGTACTCATGTTTGAGGATTTACGATTACTCTA
>OGPA01003231.1_pt1 | contig 10496 bp, 7 predicted proteins | sample 1552841 | NCBI WGS metagenome assembly OGPA01 (sample SAMEA2579916, study PRJEB22360) | human gut metagenome | reverse complement strand
AAGGTGGAGATTCCGGCGAAGGAAGTCGTGCCGGGAGACCTTCTGATGCTGGAGGCGGGAGACATGGTGGCGGCGGACGGCAGAATCCGGCGCAGCTATTCACTGCAGGTGAATGAGAGCTCGCTGACGGGAGAATCGACGAATGTTGAGAAAAGAGAAGGTGTGATCGAACAGGAGGAGGCGCTTGGCGACCGCGTGAACATGGTGTATTCGGGAAGTCTGGTGACTTACGGAAGGGCAGAGGTTTTTGTGACGGAGACTGCGATGAACACGGAGATCGGTAAGATTGCAGGACTTTTAAGCAATGCGAAGGAAAAAAAGACGCCGCTGCAGATTGCATTGGATGATTTTGGAAAAAAGCTGTCATACCTGATTCTGGCTGTCTGTGCGCTGGTGTTCGGTCTGTCAATGTACCGGGATATGCCGCTTCTGGATGCGATGATGTTTGCGGTCGCGCTTGCAGTTGCGGCGATTCCGGAAGCCCTCGGCTCGATCGTGACAATCGTGCAGGCGATGGGAACCCAGAAAATGGCGAGGGAGCATGCGATCATCAAAGATCTGAAGGCGGTGGAGAGTCTGGGCTGTGTGTCGGTGATCTGTTCGGATAAGACGGGCACGCTTACACAGAACAAAATGACCGTGCAGAAGATTTATCTGGATCATACGGCGATCATGCCGGAGGCGCTGCAGATCAACGATCAGCTTCACCGTTATCTGATGTATGATGCGATTTTAAATAACGATGCGCGCATGGATGACGGGAAAGTGATTGGCGACCCGACAGAGTCAGCACTGCTTGAGATGGTGCGGAAATGCGGTGTGGATGATGATTTCTTCCGGGGAGCAATGGAGCGGCAGCAGGAACTGCCGTTTGATTCGGACCGCAAGCTGATGAGCACGGTCTATGCGCTGCACGGTGTACCGACACTGCTGACCAAAGGGGCGCCGGACGTCCTTTTGGAGCGCGCGGTCTATCTTAGGAAGAAGCAGGGCATCCGGCGGATGACGGAGGAAGACCGTACGGAGATTATAGAGCAGAATCAAAGATTTTCCGGGGAGGGGCTTCGTGTGCTGGCTTTTGCTTACCGGGAACTGAAGGAGGGGGAAAAGCTGACAATCTCCGGGGAGTGTGATTACATTTTTCTTGGGCTTGTGGCGATGATCGACCCGCCGCGCGCAGAGTCTGCGGCGGCTGTAGCAGATGCGAAGCGGGCGGGAATCCGACCAGTCATGATTACGGGGGATCATAAAGTGACGGCGACGGCGATTGCAAAGCAGATTGGCATTTTCGGGGAAGGGGATATCGCACTGGTCGGTCCCGAACTGGATGCCATGCCGGATAAGGAGCTGGATCATCTGATCGGGCACATCGCCGTATTTGCCCGCGTCTCTCCGGAAAATAAGATCCGTATTGTGGAAGCGTGGCAGCGCAGGGGGAGCGTGGTCGCCATGACGGGTGACGGCGTCAATGATGCGCCTGCATTGAAGGCGGCGGACATTGGCGTGGCGATGGGAATCCCCGGAACCGAGGTGTCCAAAGACGCGGCAGCCATGATCCTGACCGATGACAATTTTGCCACGATTATCAAGGCGGTCGCGAACGGAAGAAATGTCTACAAGAATATTAAAAATGCAATCCTGTTTTTACTTTCCGGAAAACTGGCGGTGCTCTACACCTCGCTTGCAGCACTTCCGGTCCCGTTCCAGCCGGTGCATCTTTTGTTTATCAATCTGCTGACCGATTCCCTTCCAGCGCTTGCCATCGGTATGGAACCGGCGGAGAGAGATGTCCTCAGCGAAAAACCGCGCAATCCAAAAGGCGGAATTCTGGAAAGGCGCTTTATGGCGCTGCTTCTGGGGCAGGGGGCGCTGATTGCCGTCTGTACCATGATTTCCTTTGAGGTGGGATTGAAAGAGAGTGCGGCGCTGGCAAGTACCATGGCGTTTGCGACACTGACACTTGCACGCTTGTTCCACGGGTTTAACTGCAGAAGCCGTCACTCCATTGTAAAAATCGGATTCCGGAGAAACTGGTACAGTCTGGGAGCCTTTGCGCTCGGCGTGCTGCTTTTGGCACTTGTTCTGTTTGTGCCGGCACTCAAACCCCTTTTTGAGGTGGAGACGATGAATGGCATGCAGCTGGGCTGTGTCGGTGTGATGGCTGTGCTGCCGACGTTCGTGATCCAGAATTTCAAGGTGGTGCGTGAAGTGTTTGACAGAGAAAAGTAGGAAGAAACAGCTTGTGAAAACGTTACCAGTCCTGTATGATAAGGAAAAAGGATACAGAAAATCTGACAGAAAGAGGGGCGTTTGGATGAGACGAAGAGGAAAGAGAGAACTGGCGGCACTACTGGCAGTGGCGTTGCTTGCTGGAAGTGCGGCGTGCGGAGCGGATGCCGGGGAGAAAGACGCGGCAACAGGTACGGCGGAAGCGGCAGCCGGGCAGGACACGGAGACGGCAGCCGGGCAGGGCACGGATGCGCAGGCGGGAGCACAGGAGAACATGGAAGAGACGGCGTTGTCTCTGATGCGGGAGGTAAACCCGGCAGAAGCTGCAGGAACGGATGATCTCTACCGGAGCTGGTACGAGGTGTTCGTTTACAGCTTCTATGACGGCGATGGGGATGGCATCGGAGATCTTCCGGGACTGACGGAGAAGCTGGACTATATCAATGACGGTAATCCGGCAACGGATACAGATCTGGGATGTGATGGGATCTGGCTGATGCCGGTGATGCCGGCGACGACTTACCACAAATATGATGTGACGGACTACTGTGCGATTGATGAGCAGTATGGCACAATGGAGGATTTCGAGACATTCGTGAACGCATGCCATGAGCGGGGAATCCGTGTCATGATTGATTTTGTGATGAATCATACTTCGTCTCAGCATCCGTGGTTTCAGACGGCGGCAGAGTATCTGAAGGATCTGCCGGAGGGAATGGAGCCGGATACAGAGGCATGCCCGTATGTGGATTATTATCATTTTTCCAGGGAGAAAGGCAGCGGATACTGCCAGCTGGCAGGGACGGACTGGTATTATGAGGCACAGTTCTGGAGCGAGATGCCGGATCTGAATCTGGAGAGTGAAGCGGTGCGGCAGGAGTTTGATGAGATTACAGATTTCTGGCTGGAAAAGGGTGTAGATGGTTTCCGGCTGGATGCGGCAAAAGAGTATGAGACCGGAAGCATCGACTCGAACATAGAAATTCTATCCTGGTTTAATAATATGGTAAAAGAAAAGAAGAGTGATGCGTATATTGTGACAGAGGTGTGGTCGGATCTGGAGACATACGCACAGTATTACCAGAGCGGAATTGACAGCAGCTTTGACTTTGCGTTTGCAGACAAGGACGGTGTGATTGCGAAGGCGGTCAAGGGAACGAGCGGTGCCTCTTCCTACGGAAAAGCGATCGTGCGGCTGCAGGACGCGCTGGGAACTTACAGTGACAGCTATATCGATGCGCCGTTTTACACCAACCATGATATGGGAAGGGGCGCAGGGTATTACTCCGGCGATACTATGGAGGCGCAGACCAAACTGGCGCAGGCGATGAATCTTCTGATGTCCGGAAGCAGCTTCTTATATTATGGAGAAGAACTGGGAATGAAAGGCGCCGGAAAAGATGAGAACAAGCGCGCGCCGATGTACTGGAGCAAGGATGCCGGTGCAGAGGGGATGTGCCTCGGACCGCAGGATATGGATGCGATCACGATGATCTATGACAGTCTTGCGGAGCAGCAGGACGACGGCAATTCCATCTACTGGTATGTGAAGGAGGCGCTGCGTCTGCGGAATGCCTATCCGGAGATCTCGCATGGAACGGCAGAGTTTCTTGAAAATCTGTCGGATGACGCAGTGTGCGTGCTGCGCAAGAACTGGCAGGATTCCTCGGTGATCGTCGTGTTTAACTGCACGAAGGACGAGCGCACCGTGGAACTGTCACAGATATCCGCAGACAGTGAAAGCGGGGATTTGAAGCTGGCAGGAGAACTGCTGACCGGAACCCGTGCGGCTTCCTGGCAGGATGGAACGCTGACGCTTCCGGCGTACGGTGTTGCCATCCTGAAGTAGAGATCTGAAAAAACAAATCAGCCGCTCTGCTGCCGGCAGCATCAGGAGAGAAAACGATCAGTCGTTATAATTCAGAAGAAAGTCCGCAAACTGTAAGGCGGCGTCTAAGTTCTGATTCTGATAGAGAATGCCGAAATAGCAGGAATCATAATAGTTGTACTTGTGAAGCCAGGCATTGTCGGTGAGCTCGATCGCACAGGGATAGGAAGCGACGGCACCGTCCTCGGTCGTGTAGATGAGATGATCCTGGTAGCGGTCCAGCAGTTCGTCGGATAATACGGTGGACAGATCCATAAGAGCTCCCTGGTCGGCGTAATCGAGATATTCATCGCCGGTTCCGAAAAAGAGATCCTGCCCGCCGGCTGCCAGCATCAGCGTCAGCACCTGCGTGTCGTTGTAGGACGTGGAATACTCGCCGTCCGAGAACTGTAAGGACGATGTGAGGGAGACGGAATCTTCCTTCGGGTCGTAGCCGCAGGCTTCGAGAAATTCATCGAAGCCCTTGCTGTCGGCGGTTATGGAATCGTTGCAGTTCATCATGATGACGTTTAACAGCGGGTCGCGGTAGGTCGCGTAATGATAGATGAGGTAAATGACAAAGCAGAGCGCAGCGATCGCAGCGGCGATCGGCCACTTGTAATAATCCCAGACATACTGCACTTTCGCCTTGCGGGAAAGTGAATGAAAATCAGCCTTTTTCTCCATAATGGTACTCCGTTTCTAAAATGAACTAGTACAAGAATAACATAGAAATGGAAGGTTAAAAAGGAAAAAAGAATGAAAAAATTATAAAAAAACAGAGCAGTGAGAGAATCTCTCCATCTGCTCTGTCTTTTTATGCTCTCCAATTAAGAAAAGCGGGTGATGGGAATCGAACCCACGTATCCAGCTTGGAAGGCTGGTGTTCTACCATTGAACTACACCCGCATATAGTGCCTAGTTCCGGAATCGAACCAGAGACACGAGGATTTTCAGTCCTCTGCTCTACCAACTGAGCTAACTGGGCGTCTCACAGAAATTTATTTTACAGGAAAGCCATTAGGATGTCAAGAAAAAAGTTTTGTAAGAATCTTAAATTTTTGAAAAATAAACACAAAAGGTCTTTTCGGGAAAAGGGATACATGCTAAAATATAGCACAGTGAGCAGTTTTTGGAAGGAAGAGGCGCAGGCGGGATACTGCGCGGAAAGAGGTTTTACATGCACGAGAAATTAGTGATTGTTCCGAGAAAGAAATCTACGGTGAAGAAGATTTTAAACGTGGTATGGTTTGTGCTGGCATGCCTGTGCTTTTTATTTGCGATGTGGGTGCCGATTTTATTTGCGGTGCCGGCAATTATTTTTGTCATCATCTGGTATTTTCAGGCATTCCGCTCTGATATTGAGTATGAGTACACCTATTATGACGGAGAGTTCCGTTTCGCGAGAATCAAGGCGAAGCGCAAGAGAAAGGGACTTGGAAGAGTTCAGATGGAAGATGTCCTTGCACTGGCACCGAAGGGGGACCGGAGTGTATACAAGTATGAGAATGATAATTCTCTTGCCTGTAAGGATTTGACTTCCGGCGAGAGCGGCACGAAGATTTACGAACTCGTTTTCAAAGGCGAGAAGGGAATCAACCGCTATGAATTTGAACCGGATGAGGAGATGCTCGACGCAGTCATGGTGAAGTATCCGCGTGCGGTCATAAAGTAGAAAACAAAAAAGGTGGCCCGGATCGGTAAAGCGATCGGGACACCTTTTTATATCATATATGATGAATCAGGACAGATCCGTGGATCAGTCTTCAATGAAACGCATCCGGCTGTCTGAGATATCCTCACGGGCAGAGGAGTGAATGGAGACATCCTTCTGGCGCATGCATTTGGCACATAAAGTCCCGAAAGCGATCGGTGCGCCGCATCTGGTGCAGTGCATGGTAATCGTGTTCAGATGGTCATCCTTGTACTCAATGCGCCCCTCGCGGATCCACTTTTTGACCTGCATATGCGGGATGTGGAAGTGCTGTGCGACATCGTATTCATTTACATCGTTCTCACGGATGTACTCTTTGACTTCGCGGAAGAGCTTCTGCTCGATACACGACGGGCAGAGATTCTCTTTATATGTCAATGGAAGCGGTCGTTTGCATTCTTCACAATATTTATAGTTCCCAAATAAATCCTGTGGTTGTTCCATCGTCTGTCACCTCCGGTAGTATGCTGCCACATCCGTCCGCCGCATGCAGGCATGGGCGTTCGTCTTTACTCTAGGTTCACTGTTTATAGATTCATTATACCATGAACGACGGTGAATGAAAACTTTTTATCACGTAGAAAAGAAAAGAAACTTAACAGAAGCTTAGCGGGAGGAAACGATTTGAAACTGTTTCATTTGTCGGATCTTCATATAGGAAAACAGCTGCACCACTACAATCTCGCGGCAGAGCAGCGGGAGATGCTGGCACAGATTGTGGCGCTTGCAGAAAGCGGGCACCCGGACGCCATCCTGATTGCGGGAGACATTTACGACACACCGGTGCCTTCGGCGGAGGCAGTGTCTGTCTTTGATACGTTTTTGTCTGCATTATGCGAGATAGAGCCGCAGATTGCGGTCATGATCATTGCGGGGAATCATGACAGTGCAAGAAGAATTGATTTTGCCAGCAGTATTCTTGCAAAACATGAGGTATATATCGCGGGACTTCCGCCGATGCAGGAGGGGGAGACGATCCGCCGCGTGACGCTTGCGGACGGATACGGTGAGGTGGATTTTTATCTGCTTCCGTTTGTGAAGCCGGGTTATGTGAGAAAGCTGTTTGACGAGGAAATAAAAGGCTATGACATGGCGGTAAGGCGCCTGATTGAGCGCGAGGAGATAGATCCGGCGCGGAGAAACGTGATCCTGTCACACCAGTTTTATACGGCGGGGGCGGAAAGGAGCCTGCGACCTGCGACTCTGAAATCCACTATGTCGGTGGTGTTGAAAATGTTGATGCCGGTGTGCTTGCGCCGTTCGACTATGCAGCATTGGGACATATCCACCGTGCACAGCATATAGGAGCAGAAAAATACCGCTATTGCGGGACGCCTTTTCCGTATTCCGTCAGCGAGGCTGGGGAGGAGAAGAGCGTGACGGTCGTGGAACTGGGAGAAAAGGGACAGCCGCCTGTGATCCGGCAGATTCCGCTTACGCCGGTGCGGGAGGTAAAAAAGCTGACCGGGACGCTGCATGAGATTTTGGAGCAGGCGGGGGAGGAGGTCTGCCACGCATTTGTGAGCATCACACTTACGGATGATGTGGAGGCGTTCCAGCCGAAGGAGCGTCTGGAGGAAAAATACGACCACATCCTGGAGATACGGATCGACAACGCGCGGACGAGGAAGCTGTTGTCGGACACGGAAGAGCAGCTTGCCGAAGTGCGGCCGGAGGAGGCGTTTGCCATGTTTTTTGCGGAGATGAACGGGAGAGAGATGACGCCTGAGGAACGGGAACTGATGCGTCAGGTGATTGCGCAGGAAATGGAGGGGGACGAATGAAGCCTGAAAAACTCATCCTGTCGGCGTTCGGATCATATGCGGGACGCACGGAGATTGATTTTACGGTGCAGACGGGCGGACTGTTTCTGATCACGGGGGATACCGGCGCCGGGAAGACTACGATTTTTGATGCCATCACCTATGCGCTGTACGGGGAGGCGAGCGGCGGAGGCAGAAGCGGAGCCATGATGCGGAGCCAGTATGCTAAAAGTGTGACGGAGACCTATGTGGAATTCTCTTTTTTGTATGCGGGCGAGTCATACCGCGTGCGGAGAAATCCGGAATATAAGATCGTAAAAGAACTGAAAAACGGAAAACTGCGGGAGCAGAAGGTTCCGGCAGTTGTGGAACTGACGCTGCCGGACGGAACGGTGTATCCGGAAAAAAGGAGCCAGACCGATGCGAAGATCGAAGAACTGATCGGACTGACAAAGGAGCAGTTCACACAGACTGCCATGATCGCGCAGGGCGATTTTTTAAAACTTCTGTATGCAAAGTCGGACGACCGGAAAAAGATTTTCTCCAAATTATTTCACACAGACGCATATTGGAGAATCCAGGAGAACTTAAAGCGGCGTTCACTGGAGATGGACCGGGTGCTTGCGGAAAATGAGCGGGCTGCCGAGCAGGAGAGGGCGCGCGTGATTCTGCCGCGCGAAGAACTGAAAGAACTTCCGCTTCCGGAAGCGGTGGAGCAGATCGGTATCCGGGAGAGGGAGCTGACGGCTTCACAGGAGACCGTGCGGGAGGAGATACGGAGGCTGACTGCGGCAATCTCTAAGGCGAAGGAAGTCAATGAACTGTTTGAAGGGTTAAGAGACTGTGAACAGCAGGTACAGAAGTTAAAGGAAGAAGAGCCCGTGGAAGCGCGCCGGAAAAAACAGCTGGAGGCGGCAGTACGTGCGGAGAGGGTGCATGTGAAGGAATTGCGCTGCAATGAGCGTCTGGATGAGCGGCGGCAGTCCGACGAGACGGTGGAGCGGATGAAGAGCCTTATCGCGGAGGAAAAGGAAGCACATGGCAGGCAGGAGCAGGACTTTAATACGCTTAAGATGCAGAGCGCCGATGCGGCGGAAGCCCATGTGCTCATGGAAGCGGATGCTGTTGTCCGTTAAATATTCGTCGTCCGCCCCCTGCGGCTCGCCGATGCAGGCATAGAGATTGTAGATGTTCTGAGCGAGCGACAGCTCCTCAATCGCGCGGTAGAAGCGCTTGCCGAGACCGTGCTTGCGTGCGTCGAGGGCGAGATAGATCGTCGACTCTGCACAGTGGTCGTAGGCCTTACGCGCGATGAACGTGTGCGTATAGGCGTAGCCGAGGAGCTGGCCCGGCGGGAAGGGCTGGTGGTGGCCTGCGGCGGCGGCCTGCCCCCCCGGGGCGCCGCCCAGATTGGGGCGATGCGGCGGCGGAATTCGTCGAGCGACGGTACGTCGTATTCAAACGAGATGGCCGTCTTTTCGACGTACGGCGCGTAGATGCTCAGAAGCGCGGGAGCGTCGTCAAGCGTGGCGAGGCGGAAGCGGAACGCAGGAGAAGACATAGAGTCACCTTTCAAATCCGTGCACCCAGTCAGAGCGCAGGTAATAAATGAGATAGATGGTGGAGCTGATCGCCCAGGTGAGGGGATACGCCCAGTAGATGTAGCCGATCTCGCCGATGAAGTGGACGACGAGCATGATGTAGATGATGCGGATGACGCACCAGACGGAGAGCATGATCATCATCGGCACGACCGCGCGGCCCGCGCCGCGGCAGACCGCCGCGATAGAGTGCGAAAACGCCAGCAGGCAGTAGAACAGTGCCACCGTGCGCGCCTGTTGCATGCCGAGGGCGACAACGCCGGGGGTGCTGTCGAAAAGGGAAATGAGCTGACTTGCCCAGATGTAATAGCACAGGCCGATGAGCTCGGCCATCACGACGGCGATGATGATACAGAACCGCGCGCCGCGCTTGGCGCGGTCATACTGCTTGGCGCCGAGGTTCTGACCAACGAACGTGGTGCAGGCCATCGTGAAGCTCGTGATGGGCAGAAAGGCGAAGCCTTCGATCTTGCAGTGCGCGCCGTAGGCCGCCATCGCGAGCATGCCGAACGAGTTGATCTGCGACTGGACGATGACATTGGCAAGGCCAATGACGCAGTTCTGGATGCCGGAGGGGAGACCGTATCGCACGATCTCGCCGAGCATGCCGGTGTGGAAGCGGATGTTGCGCGGCGTGACGGTGTAGACCTCGCCCTTTTTGAGCAGGTGGATGAGGCAGAGCACGCAGCTCGTCCCCTGGGAGAGGACAGTCGCCACCGCGGCGGACCAGACGCCCCAGCGGAACGCGCCGATGAACAGCAGGTCGAGCGCGATGTTGACGAGCGACGAAATGATCAGATAGTGCAGGGGCCTCCGGCTGTCGCCGAGGGCGTTAAGAATGCTCGTGCACATGTTGTAGAGCACCGTTGCCAGCACGCCGAGGAAGTAGTAGCGGAAGTATTCGACCGCCTGCGGCATGACCTGCGCGTCGGTGTTCATCCAGACCAAAAACGTCGGCGTGAGGAATACGCCGATGAGCGTCAGCAGTGTGCCCGACACGATACCGAACGCCAGGTTCGTGTGGACGGCGCGCGAGACGTTTTCATAGTCGCCCGCGCCGAAGTACTTTGAGATCGCGACGCCCGCGCCCATGGCCGTGCCGATAAAGAGGCTTGTGAGCAGCATGATGAGCGTGCCGGACGAGCTGACAGCGGCAAAGGCGTTCGTGCCGAGGTATTTGCCCACAATGAACGCGTCCGCCGTGCTGTATAGCTGCTGGAAGACCTGACTGATGAAGATCGGCAGCGCAAAACGCAAAATCAGCGAGACGGGGCTGCCCTCCGTCATGTTCTGCACGGTCTGCCTTGCCGGAACTGTCTGCG
>OGPA01003227.1_pt1 | contig 10525 bp, 10 predicted proteins | sample 1552841 | NCBI WGS metagenome assembly OGPA01 (sample SAMEA2579916, study PRJEB22360) | human gut metagenome | reverse complement strand
AGCCTTCGAGCTGGGCCACTTTGTAGCGGTAGGCAGCGGCGATAACGTCTTTGCAGCCCTCGCGGCCCAGCTTGGCGCGGTTGACGACGATGTCTTTACCGCTCGTCATCTTCCACTTTCCGGCACTGTAGCGCTTATAGAACGCCTCGCGCGCCTTCTGCTGCTGCTTGACCAGCTTTGGGCCCCTCTTTTTTTTTAGGCCGGCGAGTCCCTTCTTTTTGTTGAGGCCGCGCTTCTTGCGCACGATCTCGACGCGGTCCTCAAAGGGCGCAGTCACCAGCACGGCGATGTGGTTGGGGTTGTTGCGCAGCAGATAATCGGACAGACGGCCTTCGATAATGCAGCTCTCGGTCTCACCCAGATCCAAAATCACCTGGCTCATCTTTTGGAACAACTTATCCGAGTACGAACGTGCATCGTAGCGGTCGGGCAGAAACGCCATGTTCTCCACGGCCAGACGCTCGTCGTAGGCGGCCATCTTGTCGAGCGACTCGCCCGCGCGCAGCGAAGCACGCACCAGCAGCTCGTTATCGTACAGCGGAATCCCCAGCTCATCGGCGAGGATACGACCAATCTCGTGGCCCTCGGCGCCAAAGTCGCGCGCGATGGTAATGACCACAGGATTCTTCTTATTCTCCAGATCGCTCATCGCGATTCCTTTCTCTATGTGACAAAGGGGCTGTCCCTTTGCCACATTCTACGCTGCCACCATTCGCCTCTGATATGCGCGAACCAGCAGCGAGATACCAAAGTTGAGCACAAAGTACATCGCAAACACCAGGCCGTAGAGCATAAGCACCTGCGACAGGTCGATCGCGTGGGCCATCACCACGTTTGCCGTGTACATGAGCTCGGCCACGTTAATGCCCGAAAGATACGAGCTGTCCTTAATGACGGTCGTGCACTGGCTAAACAGCGCCGGAATGATCGTCTTAAACGTCTGCGGCAAAATGATGTAGCGCATGGTGGCAAAGAAGCCGAAGCCCTGGCTCTGCGCTGCCTCAAACTGGCCGCGCGGAATCGAGTTGAGGCCGCCGCGCACAATCTCGGCCATAACTGCGCTGGTAAACAGCGTAAAGGCGATGGTCGAAATCACAATGTCCAAACCCTGCACCGTAAAGTAGATAAACAGGATCCACAACAGGTTTGGCGTGCAACGGAACAGTTCGATATAGGCGCTCACCAAAATACGGAACGGGCGGGGCGCATAGCTCTTAACGAGCGCCAGCACCGTGCCAAAGATGAGCGAGAAAAAGATCGACAGCGCCGAGATCTCGATTGTCTTAACAAAGCCGCCCCAAATGTAGAGCAGGTTGGTCGCGTTGAAGATTTCCATGCGCTAGGCCTCCTCTACGTTGTCGAGCCCCAGCTCGGCCAGGCTCACGCCGCGCGGACGCTCCTGGGAGCGGCGCTCGAGCCACTGCACCAGCATGGCGAGCGGAAAGCAGATGATGAAGTACATAAGGCAGCAGACGATGTATCCCTGCAGGTAACCGTACAGACTCACAAAGTTGTCGGAACGGTACATAAGGTCGCCGCCGGCCACAAGCGCCAGCACCGACGTGTTCTTGACCAGGTTGAGCGCCTGGTTACACAGCGGCGGCAGAATGATCTTGAACGTCTGGGGCAGCACGATGTACCAGTAGGCCCGCGCACGGGTGAAGCCCTGGCTCTGGGCCGCCTCCATCTGACCGCGCGGAACCGCCTCGATACCGGTGCGGATGACCTCCGAAATGTAGGCCGCGTGATACAGGCCCACGCCCAAGAAGCCCAGCACGAACGGCGCGATGCGCACCGGCTGGTCGGCACCGGTTATGGCCTGCAAAAACTGTGGACCGGCCATGTACATAAAGAGCACCTGCACGGGCAACGGGGTGTTCTGGTAAAACTCCACGTACACGCGGCTTATGGCGCGCAGCACGCGCGAACGAGTGGTGGAGAACACGCCCAGCAGCGTGCCCAGCACCAGCGACAGCAGCAGACCGGCAACGACCACCTGCAGCGTCACGCCAAAGCCCTCCCAGAAGGGCCCCATGTTTTGAAATGTCGTCGACCAACGGTCGGCGTCAAATAATCCTTCGAGCATTTGATTCCTTCCTTGGACGATGCGCCTATACAAGACCCCAGGTCTTGACCTCTTGGTCGAGCCAGCCGTCGGCCAGGCGATCGCAAATCACCTGATCGACCACGGCCGAAAGGTCGCAGCCCTTCTTGGTTGCCACGCCGTAGCCCTGCTCGCCAAACTTGACCTCGGGCTGCAGCAGCTCAACGGTCTCGTTCATGTAACCGGCCAGCGTGGAGCGGTCCATGGCGAAGACGTCGATATTGCCGGCGTCGAGCGAGCTCTTGATGATGGGGTAGCCGCTAAAGGCCCTAAACTCGGGCTTGCAGCTAAAGCCGTTGTCCTTGATCATCTGCTCGATGAGGCCCTGTGTGGTGGCACCCTGGCTCACACCAATGACCTTGCCATCCAGATCTTCAATCGAGGTAAAGCCCGAACGCTTCTTGACCATAAGTCCCACGTAGTCGGTACGGTACGGCGTCGAGAAATCCCAGCTCTTCTTGCGCTCGTCGGTGATGGTGTAGGTCGCCGCGACCACGTCGAGCTGGCCGTTATCGATCAGCGGGCCGCGCGTCTTGGGCGTTACGTCGGTAAACTCGACAAGCTCCTGGGCACGGGCATCCTTGTAGCTCACGCCAAAGACGGCAGCGGCGATCTGGTAGCACAAATCGACTTCCATGCCCTCAAAGCGGCCCTTGGCGGTGTCGTAATAGCCATAGCCGGGAACATCCTTCTTAACGCCGGCATTCAAATGGCCACGCGACTTGATGGCCGCAAGCTTGGACCCCTTGTCGGAGCCCTCGCCGCTGGTGGAGTTGCCGCAACCGGTAAGCGCGGTCCCCGTCAGCGCAAGCATGCCGGCGCCAGCCAGCTGCAAAAAGTGACGGCGCGACACGGCCGCCCTCGTCATATCCGTCATGTCCATCACCGCGCCTAGTGCAGAATCTTGGACAGGAACTCGCGGCAGCGCGGGTTCTCGGGGTTATCGAAGAAGTGCTCGGGCGTGCCCTCCTCCAGAATGCGGCCGTCCTCCATAAAGATGACGCGGTCGGCCACCTGGCGCGCAAAACCCATCTCGTGCGTCACGCAGATCATGGTGATGTCCTCCTGCGCGAGCTCAATCATAACGTCCAGAACCTCCTGGACCATCTCGGGGTCGAGCGCCGAGGTCGGCTCGTCAAACAGGATGATGGGCTGCTTGGTGCACAGGGCACGGGCGATGGCGATGCGCTGTTGCTGACCGCCCGAGAGGTTCTGCGGATACTCGCCGGCCTTATGCGCCATGCCAACGCGCTTGAGCGCGGCGATGGCGACCTCGGTCGCCTCCTCCTTGCTCTTCTTTTGCAGCTTGATGGGCGCGAGCGTCAGGTTGCCGAGCACCGTCATGTTGGGATACAGGTTGAACTGCTGAAACACCATGGAACTATACTTGCGAGCCATCTCCAGGTGATTCTTTTTGGTGAGCGGCGTACCGTCGATGACGACCTCGCCCGACGTGGGCTCCTCAAGATAATCGACACAGCGGATGAGCGTCGACTTACCCGAACCGGAGGGCCCGATCATTACGAGCTTCTCGCCGCGCTTGACGGTGAGGTTGATATCCTTGAGCACATGCAAGTCACCGTAGTGCTTTTCAACGTGGGTCAATTCGACCAGCGGTCGGTCGCTGTCTTCCGTGCCCGGCATAATCGGGCGCGTCTCTTGCGTTTCTTTGATATCTGTCATACGGATAGTATATGGAAGCCATGTTTCCGCGGCTGTTACCATCCCCTGACGTGCTCGAAATATGAGACAGCGTTGTCTCAAAATGCATCATAGCGCGTTACCGACCGCAATACTGATATCTCATATCTCACGCACCATGATGGCAGCTACCACAATCGCGGTAATTCGATAGCCAGCACGGCTATTACGAACAATACAACCACCGCACCGAACACTACCCGTTCGGAAACCTTGGATTTGAAACCGTCCATAACGCGGCGACACATATCACCAATACTCATGTATTCCAACGTAGGAACACCAGGCAACGAGAAAGAGCAAAACAAGCGAACGCAAGATGAATTTCATCCTACATTCGCCTGTCTTTTACATGCAGATTCGTATGCGAACCTTTACGATGGCGCAACCATCACGTTACCACCGTAATCCGCATGCCACCCTGTCAAAACCGTCAGAGCACTTTGGAAAGGAATGTCTTCAGACGTTCGCTCTTCGGATGGTTGAAGATCTCATCCGGAGTGCCTTCCTCTTCAATCACGCCCGCATCCGTAAAGATCACACGGGTGGCCACTTCGCGGGCGAAACCCATCTCATGGGTCACCAGCACCATGGTCATTCCCTCTTCGGCCAGTTCACGAATGACTTCGAGCACATCTCCGACCATTTCCGGGTCGAGCGCCGATGTGGCCTCGTCGAAAAGCATGACTTTTGGGCGCATGGCCAAGGAGCGAGCGATGGCCACACGCTGCTTTTGACCACCTGACAGTTGTCGTGCGAAGCTATGTTTCTTGTCTAGAAGCCCCACACGGTCCAAGAGTTTCTCAGCCTCCGCAATGACTTCTTCCTTATTACGCCCTTGAGCTTTGACTGGCCCCAAAATCAGATTTTGCAGGATGTCCAAGTGTGGAAAGAGGTCATAACTTTGAAAGACCATTCCGATTTTCTGACGAATCAGGTGGAAATCCTTCTTACTGCCAGTGATAGACTTGCCATCCAGGAGAATGTCGCCTCCTTGGATGGTCTCCAAGCCATTGATGCAACGTAGCAAGGTCGATTTCCCACAACCTGAGGAACCCAGGATAACAACGACTTCACCTTGTTTAACATCCAAGGAGATGCCTTTGAGAATCTCATTGTCCCCAAAGGACTTTTTCAAATCCTTGATTTGTAAAATGCTTTCTGTCATCTTAATTCCTCCAACGATTTTCAAGATAAGTAGACAGCTTAGATACTGGGTAACAAATGGCAAAATAAAGAATCAAAATCGTGCCATAAATCCAGAAAGAAGCTGTTGGAATAGTCAGGCGGTTACTGTCGATAATCTGCTGACCAACCTTGGTCACCTCAACCACACCAATCAAAACCACCAAGGACGTCGTCTTAATCATCCGTGTCACCAGGTTAATAGCCTGAGGCAACAAGCGACGCAAGACTTGTGGAATAATCACATAGGTATAGAGTTGCCCATTGGTCAAGCCAAGGGCCCTTCCGCTCTCAAACTGGTGTCTAGGTAGCGACGTGATTGACCCACGCACCAAATCACCCATCTCAGCCGTTCCCCAAAGGGTAAAGACGATAATAGCCGATAGCTCGCCTGAGATATTGATGTTAAAGTTCCTAGCCAGACCAAAATAAACAATAAAGAGCAAGACCAACTGGGGCATGATACGAATAAATTCCAGATAAATACGTGACAAGAAACGAATAATCTTAGACTTCGAAGTCATGACAATCCCAAAAAGTGTTCCTAGTAAAAGGGACAGAAGAACCGAGACGATGGAAATTCCAATAGTTACGCCTAAACCTTGTAAGATACGTAGGAAATTATTCCCCTGAAGAAGAACCTGAAAGCCCGAATCCTGCATAGCGTAACCTCCTTTCAATCCAACTAAAGACTAGAGAAATCGGCAGCAACATCAAGAGATAAGCCACCACCAACATGCCTAGAGCCACATCGGTTTCGTAGTAAAGACCAATCAAATCCTTGGCCACATACATCAAATCCGCCAAGGCTACCGCTGAGAATACTGATGTTTCCTTAATAAGGAAAATAACGTTGGCACTAAATGACGGAAGCGCCACAGCCACTGCCTGAGGAAGGACCACATAGCGAAAGACTTGGAATGGCGTCAAACCAATAGACAAACCCACTTCATGCTGAGTCTGACTAACAGCCTCTAGGCCACTTCGGAAGGACTCCGCCATATAGGAACCACCCAAGAAAATCAAACCTACCACAGCACAAGCCTCTGACGATAGAACCAAACCTATACGAGGCAAGCCAAAGTAGAGAAAGAAGAGCTGAATCAGGAGCGGCGTATTACGAGATAGCTCAATATAAGCCGTCGAAAGCTGACTCAAAATCGGCACTCGGTAATGACGAATAACACTCACCACCAAGCCCAAAAGGAAGGAACCAAGAATCCCCAGAACGGCAATATGTAAGGTTAAAAAGAATGCCTTCTGATAAAAGGGCAAATATTGTTGAACAATGGACCAGTCCAAAACTTACCTCCTCAAAACAAGATACAAAAGGCGTAGAAAATTCCGTAAGACAAATAGGAAACTGACGACGTGTGCTGGCACACTAGGAAGTTTATCTTTTGCTCTAGGAATTTAGCCTGTGTTCAATTCCATAAGATAGAAAGGGCGTATAAAATTCCGTCAACACTTGCTGACTGCCATCTACTTCTAGCCCTTTGACTTCACTCGCCTCTGATAATCATTGCGATACGCAAATCGTCATCAAACACGAACGAATTGCTTTATTTCATTTGAAACGTTAGATTTATTCTACCACCTGTTAGATTATTTGGATAATATGTATTTTTTATCGAGGTGATAAAGAAAAGATATAAATAAAAACTGGATTTCTGTAAAGAAAAAAACACCTCAGTCTCAGAGATTTCTCCAAGACTAAGATGTCTGTCATCTAAATCATAGTGCTTAAATCAAATGGCTTTCACGTTTGTCGAACATTTCTTGTCCCAAGGCTACCAATTCCTTGATAAGATCTGAGTAAGAAAGTCCCATATTTTCCCAAAGTAGTGGGTACATTGACCATTGAGTGAAACCTGGCATGGTGTTGAGCTCGTTAAGGTAGATGGCTCCATCCTCTGTCAGGAAGAAATCACAGCGGGCAAGACCACAACCACCGAGAGCACGGAAGGCCTTAGCCGCATAGGCACGCATTTGCGTCATGACTTCTGCAGGCACGTGAGCTGGGATGTCCATGGTAATCTTATTGTCAATGTACTTGGCTTGGTAATCATAGAAAGCCACGTCTTTGACTACCTCACCTGGATCTGTCGTTTTGATATTTGTATTACCAAGGATACCAACTTCGATTTCACGGGCAACCACACCTTGCTCGATCAAGATACGGCTATCATATTTGAGTGCTAAATCAATCGCTGCACGAAGCTCTGCTTCATTTTCAGCTTTAGAAATCCCAACAGATGACCCCATGTTAGCAGGTTTGACAAACACTGGGAAGGTTAATTTTTCAAGTGTCTCTGCTACTGCTGCTTCCAAATCTTCACCCTCGATGAAGACTGTGTAGGCAACCTGAGGCACACCAGCAACTTCAAGAATATGCTTGGTCATAATCTTGTCCATAGCCACACTTGATGACAAGACATTAGTACCCACGTATGGCAACTTGAGGGTTTCGAGGAAACCTTGGATAGAACCATCCTCACCCATAGGACCATGAAGTACAGGGAATACCACAGCGCCTTCCTCATAAATATCGCTTGGTTTGATAGCCTGACTAGCAACTACTGTGTCATTAGTCATGAGCTTCTCGTCATCACCTGGTGTTTCTGTAAATTCTTGTGTTTTGATAAAATCACCAGACTGAGTGATAAAGTAGGTTTTAACCTCAAATGCGCTGTAATCCACCGCACGCATAACACTCTCAGCTGAGAGCACAGACACTTCACGTTCTGCTGAACGTCCACCGTAGAGAAGGATAAGGGTTTGTTTAGACATAGGTATACCGTTTTCTTTTCTTGATTTTCTAGTCTCAGTTTTAAAGAGAGAATAGTCTCCTTTTTGAGAACATAATTACCCTAATCATATCACAAAAGGAAGAGTTTTTCAAAAAGATTATGGACAAAAAAAACAGCCTAAGAGCTGTTTCATTCCTGTCTTAAATTTCGTCACCAAGCTCGAACTTAGTGCCTTTGAGGGCACGTTTGAGAGACCACTTCCATGGTTTCCCTTCAATAGTGACTTGTTTGTTTTCGAGGTCAACTTGAACCTTGTCTACGCCTTTGACAGCAGAGAGTTTTTCGGTAACGGTGTTAACACAGCCTTGGCATTTCATTCCTGTAATATTATATGTTTTTGTCATTTTTCTTTCTTCCTTTTCTTTAATTATTTTTTGATACACAGCTTAAGTGGCGGGAGTTTTAAGTAACTGACGCTTAGACTTTGCGACGTTTGAGACGTAGAGCATTGAGAACAACTGAGACAGAGCTAAAGCTCATGGCCAGTCCTGCTATCATTGGGTCAAGGAGCGGGCCACCAAAGAGGTGGAGGACACCCATGGCCACTGGGATAGACAAGATATTGTAGATAAAGGCCCAGAAGAGGTTCTCTTTAATCGTTGTGATAGTTGCTTGACTAATTTTCAGAGCCTTAACGACATCCATGAGGTTGGGTTTCATAAGGACCATATCCGCACTTTCCATGGCAATATCTGTCCCAGAACCCATAGCAATACCGATATCTGCAGTCGCAAGGGCTGGGGCATCATTGATACCATCACCAACCATGATGACTGATTTTCCTTCTACCTGAAGGTCGCTAATCACTCTAGATTTTTCTTGCGGAAGCACTTGACTGATAACACGCTTGATACCAACCTTTTGAGCGATGGCTTGGGCTGTTTGGTCATTATCACCAGTCAACATGATGACTTCCTTGCCCATTTGATGAAGAGCTGCCACCATATCAGCACTATCTGCTTTAACCTGATCAGCTACACCAAAGAATCCGATTAACTTACCATCTTCAGCCAAGAAAATAGGTGTCTGACCATCCGCTGTCAAGTTTTGGAAATCAGCTTGTGCTGAAGTCAAGTCGACTTTTTCCTCTGCCATAAGAGTTTGGTTCCCAGCTAGATAAGTCTTGCCTGCATAGCTGGCAGTAAGTCCTCGTCCAGTCAAACTTGAGAAATTGTCCATCTCTAACACGTCCAAGTTAGCATTTTCTGCTGCCACAAGGATGGCTTGACCCAAAGGGTGTTCAGACTTGGCTTCCAATGATGCCAAAAGTTGTAAGGCGGCTACTCCACTATTGCCATAGGTATAGCTAGAAACCAACTGAGGTTTCCCTTGAGTAATGGTTCCTGTCTTGTCAAAAACGAGGACATCAGCCTTGTGAGCTAACTCGAGCACATCTCCACGCTTGTAGAGAATACCGTGTTCAGCACCAAGGCCTGTACCAACCATGATGGCTGTCGGTGTCGCAAGTCCCAATGCACATGGACAAGCAATAACCAAGACGCTGACTGCTACAGTCATAGCGAAGGTAAAGGTTTGTCCCATGACAAAGTACCAGAAGAGACCTGAAACAAGGGCAATAGCCATGACAACGGGAACAAAGACCGCTGACACCTGATCGGCAATCTTTGCAATCGGCGCTTTGGTTTGTTGGGCATCCTCAACCAATTTGATGATTTGGGAAAGCAAGGTGTCCTTACCAATCTTTTCAGCCTCATAAATCAAGCTACCTTGACCATTAATAGAACCTGCAAATACTGGTTTACCAGCAGATTTTTCAATAGGGAGTGACTCACCTGTAAGCATACTCTCATCAATAGCAGAGCTACCAGAAATCACCTGACCATCCACGGCTATCTTTTCCCCAGGTTTGACCACAATATGGTCACCAAGAACAACCTTATCCACAGGAAGCTTGACTTCCTTACCGTCCCGAAGAACGGTTGCCTCCTTGGCTGACAAGTGCATGAGTTTCTTGATAGCTTCTGAAGTTCGACCCTTAGAGAGGGTTTCAAAGTACTTACCAAGAGTAATCAGGGTCAAGATAACGGCCACCGACTCGAAATAGAGTTGGTGAACGTGATGGGCATGCCCCAATGAAATGTGGTAAGTACCATAGAGACTATAAAGAAAGGCTGCCGACGTTGCCAAGGCTACCAAGGCATCCATGTTAGGATGACCCTTAGCCAAGGTACGAAAACCATTACTATAGAAGGAACGACCCAACCACATGACTGGAACTGTCAAAACTAGCAGCACCAAGGCATAAGTCAAGGCTGCATGATGAGGAGACAAGAAGTTTGGCATAGGCAAACCGACCATTGGCCCCATAGCTAGATAAAAGAGAGGAATGGTGAAGACTGATGACCAAATGAGACGCTCACGCACCTTGTGAATCTTGTCTTCTTCACGTTCTTCCTGACTTTTAGCTGTATCTGGATTGTAGACTTGGGCTTCATAACCAGCGTCAGCCACAGCTTTTTCAATAGCTTCTGGACTAACCTTGTTCCCAGAGTAATCCACAGACATTTTTTCCGTGGTCAGATTAACAACAGCCTTGTCCACACCATCCAAATTATTCACAGCATTTTCAACATTGGCCACACAGGACGCACAGGTCATCCCATTAACCACAAAAGTTTCTTTTGACATTTTCTAATTCACCTCCATAACTTCCGATTGAGATTTCACCTGTTTTAAGAGATTTAATAACTGTTATATTTTGTTA
>OGPA01003204.1_pt1 | contig 10587 bp, 5 predicted proteins | sample 1552841 | NCBI WGS metagenome assembly OGPA01 (sample SAMEA2579916, study PRJEB22360) | human gut metagenome | reverse complement strand
TTGACAAGCGTCCGTTATTCTAATGGATTTCCTTCATTTTTACTCTCTTTTTTTTATTATTTTTTCTAAAAAAATAAATGTCGGGATAATCGCTACCCCAACATTTATTATAGAACCTTTTATATTACACAATATCATACTAAGTAAAATATCATCCATCCGTCAGTAATATTTGTTATTCTTTTAACACAACACATAAATTTCACATCATCTCAATTAATATTCTTACACTCCAATGAATTGGTTTGTATAGCCTCGACCACAAATTTAGAAATGCCAGCTTTCTCATCGGTGCAAAACAAGTACAAATGCTTCTTAGCCCGCGTTACAGCCACATAAAATAATTTACGCTCATCCTCAATGTCAAAATCATACTGTTCTTTATTGGTCTCAAATCTGCCACCCAAAATGTGCCAGTATTTGCGCCCGCCAATGTTTCTGCCCGGAAAGTCCCCTTTCTGTAAATTAGGGATAAACACCGTATCAAACTCCAACCCTTTTGACTTGTGCACCGTCATAAGCTGTACTGCATCCTCTGCTTTATTTTCTTCCTGAAAATTGTGATACTTATATTCCTCCGTTGCTCGCTCTTCCAAGAAATGCAACACACCTGAAATACGCGCCGACATTTGCTGATCGCCGTAAATGGTATCGTAATCATCCAGTATAACCGCAATCCCGTTCAAATCGTCCTGCCGCACAGCCCAGTTGGCAACACCCTTCTGCAAAAAGCCAATCTGCGCAGCAAATTCACGCAGCACACCACTGAGCGAAAGCGTTTGTCCTGTTCCACCGCTGCGTGCTATTTCACGCAAATACTTAAACCCTACACTCAATTCGTCTGCACTCACACAACCCTTCCAGCATTCCACCAGCTTTGCTTTGTCCACATCCTGCAAAATAGCCAATGTCTGCACAAACCGTTGAAAATAATTGCCTTGAAAAAACTGTTGCGCACTATCTGTATAATAAGGAATATTAACATGCCGCAGATGTTCGCCAATGGCATCAATATGCTTCCCTTTCCGCACCAAAACAGCAATCTCCGCATAAGGAACACCTGCAGCATGATGTTGAGCTATCTCCTGTGCAATTTCTTTATACTGCTGCTCCTCACTAAAAAAGCACCTCGCTATTACATTTTCACCAGTGCTGCTATGTACCGCCCGCATTTTCTTTGCCAGACGGTTCCTATTGTTTTGAATTACAATATCCGCCACATCCACTACCGCTTGCGTACAACGAAAATTATCTTCCAGCCGAATCTGTACTACATCATCATAACGCTTGTTGAAACCAATCATATTATCCGCGTTGCTGCCACGGAACTGATAAATAGTCTGGTCATCATCCCCCACCACACAGATGTTGGCGCCAGCAACAGCAAAACAAGCAATCAGCTTTTCCTGTAAATCGTTCACGTCCTGATATTCGTCCACTACCAAATACTTAATTTTCTGCAAATACTTCTGTATCTCAGGATTTACACGAATTTCCAGCAGCGTTTCCAAAATCAGCAACGAAAAATCAATAAAACCGCGCTCATACAGCGCTGTCCGGTAAGATTCAAAAACCTCCTGCTGTTCCTGCGGCCACAAAGCACGATGGTCGTAATCATCCACCATCTTTTCCATGCAGTCCAGAAACAATTTAATATCGTTCGGGCTGCTGTTTAATCCCAGTGCCCTGCGACCACACTGCTCTCCATACCGATACACAAACAAATGCGATTTTACCGTATCCAGTACTTTAAAATTCTGAAACTTGCCGCCATAGCTATCCAGCAAAAATTTACAGAATGCATGGATAGTTCCCACATACATCTGCTCACCATTGCCTGCCCAGCCATAGTCCTCCCGTTCCAATACATTTTGAATCCGGTTTTTCATAGATTCTCCAGCTTTTTTGGTAAATGTAAACGCCACAATATGTTCTGGTTTCACCTCTGGGCAGGTAGTTAAAATATGCACCAAACGCCGGGTAATCACTTCTGTTTTACCGGAACCGGCACAGGCAATCAACTGCAGATTATGATGGATTGTGTGAACAGCGCACTCTTGTTCCCGTGTCAGTTCCATCTTAATTCTCCCACTGTTTCAGCGCAGAATATAACTGCATGGTTACGCCAGTTTTCCCCGCTGCATCTTTGCCCTCTACCAAATCAAAATGCTTTAACAGATATTCTCTGGTGTTGTTCTCCATATCAAATTCCTCTGCACAGTCGGCTGCAAAGTCCAACAAGTCTAAAAACTGATTTTTAATTTCTGTCATACCTGTATACCGTGCTGCACGGGAAATCAACTTGCCCTGATTGCCCAACGCCTGCGTAGACAGCAACACATCATCCTGCACAAAAGCAAAAAACTGCTGCATCACTAAGTCTACATCATCCGCACTTGCCACAGATTCCACATCCACCTGTTCCATTTTCGCCAGTGTCTTTTTCCAAGCGCTATCACGCCAAGGTCGAATCAATCTCTGAAACGTTTCCACCATTTCATCGTTGCGCACACGCACCGCAGCAATCTGATAAATGTCTTTGGCCGGCGCCATAAAACTAGGTACTTCCTCACACCAGAATGCGCAGTAATCAGCCAGCACATCCTCATCGCACTCCTCAATCGGTGTAAAACCACTCTCTGGCACTTTTTCAGGGCGGCATGTTACCCTAGGATGGTCAATCCCTTTTTCATCTAAAATAATTGCCAGATTTCTTCGCCGCGCCTCTTTAACAGGCCAGTACGGTTTTTTGGTACGATAACGCTCAATATCCGTCATCAGTTTTTCATAAATCTCTTTCAGTTTTTCACTTTTCGTAAACAGAACAAGGTCGTCCTCCGCACAAGACAGAACTTTTTTTGCCATCTCCTCGGCCAAATCATAATCAGCCACATAGCTGTAAAACTCTGCTGCTCTCTGATAAAGCTCCACACTCAACCCGGCAGTATTGCCAATCAGCTCACACCATTTCCGTGGTTTTACAAAATCATTTCTGGCATAAAAACTCAGCAAATCATGTAAAATACGCTGTCGCCGCCAATCCCATGCAGTATGTTCCGCCAGATAAGCCACCGCAAGTTCCTCAAATTCTGTATGCTTTATAATGCCATAATAGCGGCAGCGAATGTACGCAACTGTTTTCTCATCAAATAATTCCAACAGCGCAGGAACACAGTCCCGCCCCGCACGCACATCTTCAAACTGGTTCATATACGCACGCAGATGCGTATTCTCACAGCTATCTTCTTTGTAATATAAAATATCCAGCACGAGTTTTTCCAGAATATCCTGTGTGCGACAATTCTCACACAAATAACCTTGCCCTTCATGACCACAATTCAAACAATACATCCCAATCGCTCCAATTCAATCCAATCTAACGCTATTTATACTTTCCAAACAAAAAATCCTGCGGTTCCGTGTTTATACCATAACGTCAGTAAATTTCTACAATTCTTCATCACTAATCATACTTAATTCCCTATTTCCCTAATGTCACCGCACCAAGTTTCGTCACATTCTCAAGAACTATCAGATGTGACACTTTACCTTTAAATGGTTAAAAGACCATTACAAATTACAAAAAATTTTCCACTTTAGCTACTTCTCCCTGATTATTTTAACCTGCATCTTTCTTACTTCTGAAATAGTGGTTTAAAAATCATTTCCAAATCTTCTTGGCTAGTAGGCAATGTTTCCAACACACTACGATCTATGGCATCGATCATAGTCTGTTCTTTTTCTTTCAATCGCTGATATACTAAACTACTCAATGACCATGGGCCATCTTCTGTCTGGTATTCCACTTGCAGATAAACATATTGAGTATATTGTTCCGGTGGCAAACCCAAACGATGGATTCTATCTTTGGATTGAAGTAAGTGTACCAAATTATAACTATATTCATAGTAGATGGCATCATGACAAACACTATGTAGTGATACCGATTCTGCCAAAGTGTGGGGATTAGTCAATAGCACCTGTATATGACCTTCTTTAAATTCTTGCAAAATTTGTTGTCGTTCATTCAACGACACAGCACCGTACACACAACAAGTAGCAATACCCTTTGCCTCTAACGCACCAGCTAAAGCATGAATAGACTGTACAAAAATACACCAGATAATAACAGGCTTATCCGCCTCTACCAAAGCCTCTGTCTGAGCAACACAATGAACAAATTTGGTGGCTGGCGGACAATGTTCTATTAACTGTTGTATCTCATCGCTGTAATCGGCATAGTCTATCTCATCTGCTTCCATACTATCATCCAACAAGTATTGAAAATCTTTCAGCTCTAACCGTTCCAACAAAAGACGCGGATTAGTTTCCAACTGCAAAACCCGCAAAAACAACGACAATTTACTGCGACGATATTTCATCTGTAATAGGTGCAACAATCTATTTTCCGTAGCATTAGCTGCATAAAGCTGAATTATATCTGCATTGGCTGACGGTACACCTAACTGCTCTTTCGTCGTGCGGCAGAAAAATGGCTGTAATTTTCTGTTTACCTGAGCAATGTCCCTTTCTGTCGGATTACGCAATACCGGAACAGAAAAACCGAAAAATTCATCATATTCGTCAGGGTAAAGAATATGCAATAGATTATACACATCTAAATAAGAATTAGGGATGGGCGTACCCGTCAGCACTACCACTTGCGCAGCTTTCTCCGCTAATTGCAAAGCTGCATTAGCGTATTCACCACCTACCTTTTTTACTTTATGCACTTCATCAAAAATCAGAAACGTAGCCGATGACACTACAACACATAATTCGTCTAATACGCTGCCTACCGTTTCATAATTAACCAATATTAAATTTACGCCGCCAATGTCATAACGCAATGCGGCACGGCGAGCAGCTGCATTACAATAACGTGCATCTTGTAAGTTCAGCACACACAAGGATTCCTTTGTTCCAAAGCAGGCAACAAATTCATCTATCCATGACCCAAAAGCATTTTTAGGACAAATCACCAGCATACGTTGTATCTGACCAATCTGTTTGAGATAAGTATATACACCCAGCACAGAAGCCGTTTTGCCCGAACCAGGCACAGAAAAATTAGCAGAACGACGCATTGCACACATGAAAAAAGAATCCCACATCTGCCGTTCCCGCAATAGACGCACCATAGCATTATCAACCACTGTTCGATAGGCCACAAACTGTTCATGCAATTTAGATTCCCGCTGTTTAATTTCCATACCCAAACGAGAACGCTGCGCTAAAAAATTTTCCCGACTGTCAATATACTGACGCAAAGCATCCGTAACTTCCAGCTCAATCTGACGCTTATTACATTCCCGACGGCACAAGTCTATTACACGTTTCATGTCCAGATACGTAAGTGTATTTTTGCCATGCAGCATAGTGTCATCATAATCTGCCATGTAGCGCCGTAGAAAAAGTTTGTAAAAACTACTACCCCGCAAAGCTACTAATTCCGCAGGAACTGCCTGCAAATGCATCACACCGTCATAAGTTAATATCCAGCTCATAGTGGTAGATTCTCCCGCATTTCATCCAGTACTTCTGTCAATCGTTCTAGTTGATGCCGTATACGTCGCAGTTCACTGTCATTTAACTTGCTAAGAACGTTCAGGTCTATGCTCTCCAACAGATTGGTAGCCTTTTCTACTAATTGAGTCGGTCGGTTACGTGTTTCTGTTTTTTTCGTGCGAGTCAAGTATTTATCCACAGAATATTCCAGTTTATTGCTCAGTACATCATCCACACGTACCTGATCTCGAATAATCTGAGGGCTCATCACACCAACTGGTGGCAAACTGTCCAGCACATCAGCAGCAATTTCCCGCTGTTCTTCCAGAAATTCTTCCTGATAATCGCTATTAATGATGTTTTTAAAACTGCGGATAAACCGGGTCATATCACCCTGTGGGCGCACTAAAATATTCGTGAACACACTGTTTTTCAAATCTTCCCGCTCGTTATCCGTACGGCATTTACGCAGCAACTTTTGCAATTCATCTAATGGATAATATACCTGCAAATCGCGAGCAATGTAAAATTGTTCCGGCGCATTGATGAATTCCAAAAATTCTGCCAATAACTGTGCAAGTTCCACCTTTTTTTTCACTTCATTCAGTGTTTCATTGGTGCTTTTGGCATATTCTTCTTCAGAAAGCAGATGGGTTTTCAGAATATCATTGTATAGACCTACCAGTCTGTCGATGGGATCATACTCTACTTTACTCTCCTCACCATGCTGAATTGATAATTCCAGTAGTTTAATCTGCTTGGCATTGTTCTCCATGCTACGATCCAAAATCACTGCCTCAAAATAACCAAATCTTTCGTCATCTTCCACCAACTGACGTAGGCAAGTGAAGCGACGATTACCGTCAATAATACGGCCATCATTCAGCACCACCCCCGGCTCCCGCTGGTCTGCCAGTTTGATATTTGCTTTAGTTCTCCGTAACGCTTCTGGATTACTCTCAACGATAAATTTTTCAATTACATTGTTATAGGCAATACGATCTGCCAAATCAGGCATCTGGCCATCGTGCTGAGCGCGATATTGACTAATCCAAGTAGCAATACGGTCATTTTGATCATTATAATACAACTGGTTCAGCTTGATTTTATACACCGGATAGGTTTTTGTGATACCATCCAACGTCAATTTTCGTGTTAATGGAGTTTCAATAATAGTATGCTGATCCAATCCTTTTTGTAATAAGTTCATCGTCCTCAAATCTCCTCAAAATAAGTATCATAATCTACATAAACTGCTTCCATAATAGCATCATAGTACAAATCGGAACCACGCACCACTTCTATCAACTTTTCATTAGAAAACTTGAGTCCATAACGCCGCTCCAAAGTCTCCTGCAAATCATATAAATCCATACGACTCTCTGCTGTAATCAACCAACGTAAAAAGTCAATCACACGTAACGACTCTCGTATATGCCCACGGTAAAATAGTTTACTGCCACCCATACGCTGGTAAGAAAACTGTGTCCTTGCTTCTAGCAGAACAGAAGCATAAAACCAATCTTCAAACCCTAGCTCATCTAACGGATGGGCAAATCCATCCTGTTTTAGCGAGCGAATAGTAAAAAAGTCTCCTTGTCGTACAAAGGTCGCTACCGCATCACAATATTGCTCCAAATCAGCATTTGTCACACCATTCGCTTTCAAACGCCGACTATTGATGTATTGGTTCGGGGAAAATTCTATAATTTCTCTTTCTGCTTTCAATTCCTGCACAACATTCCAATAAATCCCGATATTACAAAACATCTGCACTTTTTCTCGCATATCCACAATATCCTGACTGGTCAACAAATAACGGAAATAATCCACCGCGTTGTTAAAGTTATCACGCACTACATAACTGTTAAACACCCGAAACCCTAAACTTTTTAATACATACACATTGATATCTGCTCCATCTGCACTAGGAAATTCCCGCAAATACAATCGTTTTACTTCCGCAATACGGTAAAAATCTTCTGTCAACACCAGTTTCATTCGTTCCTGCCACTGCTGTGTTAGCGGTGGCAAATCCATACGATAAATACTATTGTGCAGATAACAATCAATGCAATCAAAATAATTAGCCAGCACAGTAGCTGCTTTTGCGCCGTACTGTTCTTCATATTTTTCCGCTAGTTCCATATTGCTGATGGGTGCGTGCTGTGCTAATAAATCTAGCACCTGCTGGTCACGGTTAGGCGAGCCAATCTCAATAGTAGGCATTTTTTTGAATGTTACCGACTGCCCATCCATATATACAGACCAGACTTTCTTTAATAAGTTATGCAACTCATACTCATCACGAATATCATACTCCGCCATCAATTCCAAGTTGTCACGCAATAATTTTAGGCTGGACAACTCTATATCTTCATAATACTGCAAACCCAACGCATCTAGTAATGGGGCATACTCCCTCTCTTGAATTGGGTAATAACGAAATCTGTGCCATTGATTCCACAATACATAATCACATTGGGCAAATTTGTTTTCGTAACTATGTGGTTCCATAGCTAATGGCCCTTTTTGGTCTATTCCAAGTTCTTCTAACAATGCATTGTATAGTTCTACAAACGTGTCCATCGTAGTCAAATTCTGACAATACGTCTGCACTATATAATACGACAGCGCTGCCCGCGTTTTTTCCACACGAACACCATTGATGGTCACGTAGTTTTTATAAATAGCCTTTTCTGCTTTACGACGCCAAGCAGCAGAAACATTATTATCTGTTAAAATCTCCTTCAATGGACGCTGCTTGCTGTGCTTAGGACGCAATAATTCCAGATAATTATAAGTCTCTATCGGTTCATCAAACGCTAACCGAAAGTCATCTCGACTAAATTCATAATGATCAAATAAATATCGGTAGACATCTTCCTGCAAACGCGGATGTCGATTTAACATCTTTTGAGAAATTTGCCGCACACGCTCTCGAGTAACTCCGTAGATACGACCAATTTCTTCCAGCGTAACTCCTTGCAACCGTAATAATAAAAAATTGCGACTACGTTCGTCTGAAATTTGTTGTACAAATTCCATTAGTGTTGGATAACGGCGCATTACCACATCCCCCTGACAACTGACATCCCCTTTCTGTGCCAGTTCCATTAGAAATGTGTCCAATGTGGCCTTTGTAGTACCCTGAGGTAGTCGTTCTAAAAGTTCTTGACGAGTCATACCATCCTCGTGCTGTTCCAGAAAGCACAATAATCTCAGATAAATTTTTTTACGAACCTTAGTTTGTTGATACAACACAGAAATCAGTTCTTCCTCTATAGCTTCTGGATTGACACTACGCTGCGCAATAAGTATTTGCAATAATTCATATTTACTCAAATTAGTTATTCGAGCGAAAGACCCTGCCAGCACTTCCAGCTGTTCCTGTATAGAATTATCTAACTCCTCCTTCTGTTCTGAGACTTCTATCCATAAAGATTCTAGTTTATCCAATATTTCCTTCACAGTTTTGGCTCCCAAACCTTCTATTCCTCTCAGTGAGCGTTCAGTAGCTTCAGAAAGCGCTACTGTAGAAAAAATGCCTTTTTTAGTCAGGCTATTGTACGCCCGTGGTGATAATTTTAATTCTTCTAAAGGAACATCCGGCAAACGGCGTACTACTGTTTTCTGTGACACTGAAGTAGGTTTTCTTTCTCCTTCCCTTAAAAGTACAAACTGCCCTCCACCCACTCGTAGCTGCTCTGCAACCGTTAAAACCTCTCTCTGGCTTTTCTTTCCTAAATTATGTATAGTAAGCCACCGATCTGTAGGATAGTCCAAAATTTGTCCAACAGTGTCAATCCCTGCACGACGCAAAACATTATACGCACGTACTGACAACGAAAGTAGTTCAATACTATCTTCTCTCGTCACATATATCAACTAAAATCATCTCTCCTTTTCTACGAAGCAATTGTTGCTTAACCAAGTTATTTCCAAGCACGTATACTCTATTTATAGAATACTTCATAACTTTACCAGATTGTTTTTTGTAAAATTGTTTTTGTTTTATTATAACAATTTTACTGATTTTTGTCGAATAATTCTATTATTAAAGATTGTGTAAATTTACTGTAGGAAAAAGATAACGTTATCCTAAATACAATATGTTTATTCCATTTGTCATAACGTTTTTTCAACCCATAATAGAACAATCTCTTTGCAAAAAGTCTACCTTTGAATAGAGATTGCTGCCAACTGTCCAAATCGCGGCAGATGTACTCTGACTAAGATGGACAGTCTAAGAAATGTCCAGATCAGCGTATGGATGCTGCAGCAGATATTGTTCCATAGGTCTTCATGTTTTTTATATTTAACGGGATTTATGTTTCACAATTTTCTACAAAAACTTTACACCATCTATTATTAAAGTATCCAAATAATAAATAACAGAATTTTGATATTATAATCTATTGCTGCAAACACATATTTAATAATCTCTGAAGAATTTATTAAATTTTACCATAACAAAAAACCACCCTGTCTAGAACGCCTTGTTCCAGATGGATGGTTTAAACTCACACTACTTCACTCTGTCTGATTCTGCACCACTTTTTCACAAAGATACCGCGGCTCGCCTTTGCTGTGTTTGCCGTATTCGATGGCTTCACTGGGGCAATGGCAGATACACGCCATGCAATGGGTACACCGATTCCCCCACACAGGTCTGCCTGCCTCCAGCTTCACATTACTCAGCGGACAAACACCAACACACTTTCCACAGGAAATACAGGCATCGGTACTGTAAAACTGCTTAGCATGTACAAAAATCGGATAAAATGCCGTATTTTCTAAACTGCTTCTTATTTTACCCCGCAGAGTTACAACAGGCTCTGGAAAATCCTTTTTACCCTTTATTAAATCAGCAGCACGGTCAATCACACTGTCTGCTTTCCTGATAATGCCCAAAGCCTCTGCCTGCTGCGGCGCAGAATACATGGCAATGTAATTCTCCGGCATGATAACTTCCATACACCCCATGTAATGCAGTTCTTTGATCTTACAGAGCGTTTGCAGATACTTACCCGCATTGCCAAAGCTATCGCCGCAGGTCATCACAAAATAAATATCCCG
>OGPA01003202.1_pt1 | contig 10594 bp, 12 predicted proteins | sample 1552841 | NCBI WGS metagenome assembly OGPA01 (sample SAMEA2579916, study PRJEB22360) | human gut metagenome | reverse complement strand
GAAGGCTGCAGAAGAACGGGAGATAGGCTCGGCGGAAATTGCCGGCTGGCTGGGATTTAACAGTAAGGAGATGTGGAATACATTTTTGCCGGAGCTGGATCAGAGCTATAAAGAGCAGGCGAGCAGGATGGTAGGAGAACTGATGGTCAGACAGATCAGGAAGCATAAGGCAGTGTGGTATCCGGGAGCAGAGGAGATGCTTACAGCCTTGAAGAACCGGGGATATCATCTTGTGATCTTAAGTAACTGTAAAGCTTCCTATCGTGAGGCGCACTGGAAGGAATTTGGGATGGAACGATGGTTCGATCATTTTTATGACTGCGAATCGTATGGATTCCGTCCAAAGACAGAAATTGTGCAGGAAATCATCCGGGAATATACAGGCCCTTATCTGGTGGTCGGAGACAGGAGGCAGGATCTGGAATGTGCCAGAGCCTGCAAAAGCCCATTTATAGGATGCCTGTATGGATATGGTGAGAGCGGGGAGCTGAACGGAGCAGATCGTCTTGCAGAACATATAGAGGATATACCACAGTTGGTGATATGAGGATGAGTTCAGCTTTATTCGAAAGTAGAAGCTGTACACTGACAGAAGGCATAGGACTGACGGGAACGGCATAAATATTATAAAAATCCGAAGGATCCTGAAATATGATTTCCCTCAGTCTCTGTATGATCGTAAAAAATGAAGAAGCAGTTCTTGAGAGGATCTTGAAGCCGGTTTCTCAGATGATGGATGCGATCCTGATCGCAGATACCGGTTCTTCAGACAGAACAAAAGAGATTGCGGAGCAGTATACGTCGCAGGTGTTTGATTTTCCCTGGTGTGACGATTTTTCTGCTCCGCGTAATTTCCTTCTGGAAAAAGTCAGCACCGATTATTGGATGTGGCTGGATGCGGATGATGTCCTGGATGAAGAAAATCTGGAAAAACTGAAGAGTCTTAAAGAAACTCTGGATTCCGGAACAGATGTTGTAATGATGGAATATGCGGTAGGGTTTGACCAGAGCGGGAGAACAACATTTTCTTATTTTCGGGAGCGGATAATGAAAACATCCAGAAATTTCAGATGGAATGGGGCAGTTCATGAAACTGTGATTCCGGAGGGAAATATCATTTATTCGGATGTGGTGATCCGGCACCGGAAATGTGGAAAAGGTGATCCGGACCGTAATCTTCGCATTTATGAAAAAATGCTGGCAGGAGGAGAAACGCTGGAACCCAGACATCAGCTTTATTATGGGAGAGAACTGTATTATCATCAGCGTTATCCGGAGACAGAGGCTGTGTTGGTGGAGTTCCTGAAAAATCCGTCCGGATGGCTGGAAAATAAGATCGATGCCTGTTTTGTACTTGGACAGTGCTACCGGAAAATGGGAGAGAAAAAATCTGCACTGGAAGCTTTTTTGTACAGTCTGACTATGGATGTGCCGAGGGCGGAAATCTGCTGTGAGGTCGGTAAGATCTTTCTGGAAAGAGAGCTGCCCAGACAGGCTGCCTACTGGTACGGGCAGGCGCTCACTGTGCCTTCAGATAAGAAAAAGGGTGGATTTTTTATGGCTGAGTATCATGGGTTTGTGCCATATATGCAGCTTTGCGTTTGTTATGATAAGATGGGATGTCCGGAGCAGGCATTCTTTTTTCATAAGAAAGCGAAGGGACTGAAGCCGGAAGATCCGGGAGTATTGTATGATCAGAAATATTTCTGGGAAAAATATGGTCTGGCATAAAAGAAAAGATATCTTTATTATATTTTTCTGGCAGGGTACAAGCTTGCGGGGATCCTATGCACAGGTAAAAGCTGTTGTCATATACTGTAGGGAAAGTTATTTTCCTATGAGGTGATCGAAGAATGCTGTTCAGGCATCGAAAACGTAAGGAAATGGAAATGCAGCAGGACAGTCATGAGGATTTGTCCTGTATGTCCTGTTATGGAAATCATAGTTCCTGTGGATGTGACAGATGTGGAACAAGAGGCTGCCCAGGCCCTGTGGGACCTACAGGACCAACCGGTCCCAGAGGCTGTCCGGGAGTTCCGGGTCCTATGGGTCCTCAGGGACCGCAGGGGGAACCGGGAATACAGGGATATACGGGAGCCACGGGTCCGACGGGAGTAACAGGAGCCACCGGTCCGGCAGGAGTAACAGGTCCAGCGGGAGCAATGGGAGCGACAGGAGCAACAGGAGCCACTGGTCCAGCGGGAACGACGGGGGTAACAGGTCCGGCTGGTGCGATCGGAGCCACCGGTCCAGCAGGTCCAACAGGAGCAACAGGAGCCACTGGTCCTGCAGGAGCAGCCGGAGCCACTGGCCCTGCCGGAACAGTAACCCCGGCAGCTGCTGTTGGAAATGCAACAACGGTAGATGATATTGTGGAGGATTTTAATGCACTTCTTGCAAACCTTCGTGATGCAGGACTCCTGGAAAGATAGTGAAATGATAAACACACGTTACTGTGCGGCTGCGTATTTTATGCAGCCGCTGCATATTCTCCATAAAAATATTTCATTGTAGCTTTCTGACGAAAGGTGCTATAATATTTTTGTCTAAGTATGATTATGGGGGATGAAATCGTGAAAAAAAACAAGTATGAGATCGATATGTGCAATGGGTCGATCATGGACAAGCTGATCTCGTTTTCACTGCCGCTGATGCTGTCCGGTATCCTGCAGCTGATGTTCAATGCAGTGGATATCGTGGTAGTGGGACGTTTCAGCGGAAGTGAGGCGCTGGCGGCAGTAGGCTCCACTACCGCACTGATCAATGTGTTTACCAACCTTTTTATCGGGATCTCTCTTGGTGCCAATGTGCTGGCAGCCAGATTTTATGCTGCCGGTAAGGATGAAGAAATGTCAGAAACAGTACATACATCGATCCTGCTGGCTCTGATCAGCGGGATCATCATGGCAGTTCTGGGAGTAATCTTTGCCAGAATCTGCCTGGAGCTGATGGATACGCCGGAGGATGTGATCGATCTTTCTACTCTTTATATGCGTATCTATTTTCTGGGAATGCCGTTTTTTATGCTGTATAACTATGGCGCAGCAATTCTGCGTGCAGTGGGAGATACCAAGCGGCCGTTGGTCTTTTTGATCATTTCCGGTTGTGCCAATGCGCTTTTGAATCTGTTTTTCGTGATCGTGTGTCATTTAAGCGTGGCCGGTGTGGGAATCGGAACGGTGATCTCTCAGCTGATCTCCTGCATTCTTGTCCTTCGGTGTCTGTATCAGACAGAGGGAAGCTATCAGCTGCGTTTTTCAAAACTGTCCATAAAGGGAGAGTACCTGAAGCAGATCTTCCAGGTGGGACTGCCTGCCGGGATCCAGAGTACAGTGATCAATTTTTCCAATGTACTTCTTCAGTCTTCTGTAAACTCCTTTGGTTCCATTGCTATGGCAGGATATACAGCAGCCAACAATATTCTTGGCTTTCTATATGCATCAATTAATTCAGTAACACAGGCCTGCATGAGTTTTACAAGTCAGAATTATGGTGTAAGAAAGTTCAAGAGAATGGACAAGGTGCTTATAGATTGTGTAATACTTTCGGTAGGAGCATCACTTGTATTTGGTTGCGGTGCATATATATTTGGTGATAAAGTGCTTATGATATACACTAACAGTGAAGATGTTATCAAATGTGGTGTTGAGATATTATCAATTACTACAGTACCATATTTCTTATGTGGAATAATGGATCTGTTTCCGGGAGCGCTTCGTGGAATGGGGTATTCGCTAGTACCTATGATATTATCGGTTATTGGTACTGTAGGAATGAGAATATTCTGGATATTCGTCATATTCCCAAGTCACAGAACTCTTTATGACTTGTTCATATCATATCCGGCATCATGGACGGCAACGATAATTATGCAGGTTATATGTTTCCTAGTAGTACGTCGAAAAGTGCATTCACAGATTAATAAATGATTATAAAATATTTAAGCCATTCCGGAAGGAGTGGCTTATTAACTATAAAGTTCTTCAAGAGTCCTGGCTATCTCGCCAGCATCACAGTCACATCCGTTTTCTTCCCATTTTAAAAATGTATTAAGCAATCCGCCAGAGTAACAGTATAGTCTGTACTCAGAGTAATTCTTAGGATTTGTAAAATGTTCAGACATAAAATTATTAATACTGTTAATAAGAATAGAATGAAGTCCACATCTTGAAAGAGTAAGAAAATAATCCTTATACCGGTTAAAGAATTCAAGTGCAAAAAGAATGTGGGAATAATCAAGAAAGCTCCCGTTTTCAGGGTTGTTGGCACATTCTTCCAGATATTCAATTATAATAATATTAAGATAGTCGCATAGTGCATCATGGATTGATTCATAATATTTATAAAAAGTTATGCGTGATACACCGGCACATTTCGCCACACTCGTAATTCGAATCTTATCAAAATCAGTGTCTTTAAGAAGCTTGATTATTGCTTCACCTATGCACATTCGTGTAAATGTATTTTTAGAATCTTTGTTAACTATATTCATAATGTACTCCTGAAATATACAAAAACGCTATTTTTGTATATTGTAACACTATAAGTTATAAAATACAATATGACATAGTATTTAAAACTACATCAAAACGGAGTATATCCGGCAAACAGGAGGATTAATAATGAGATTAGTAGCAGATTCAGCATGCGATATAAAAGAACTTAGGGGAATGGTTTTTAAGGCAGTTCCGCTTACAATATCTACAGATAACGAGGAGTTTTGTGATGATGGGCAGCTTGATATTCACAGAATGCTTGATATTCTTGAAAAACATAAGGGACGTTCATATACTGCGTGCCCTGGAATAGATGCATGGCTTGAAGCTTTTGGTGATGATGATGAGATATTTGTTGTAACAATAACTGCAGGAATGTCAGGAACATATAATTCTGCAATGGCAGCGAGGGCAGTATATCTGGAGGAACATCCACAGGCTAAAGTCAGGGTAATAGATTCTAAAAGCACTGGTCCACAGATGCGTATTATACTGGAACAATTGCAGCAAATGATTGAAGAAGGAAAGAAATTTGAAGAGATAGATGGAGCGATAGATGCATATATGCAGAAAACAAGACTGTTCTGTTCATTAAAATCATTGCATAATCTTGCACAGAATGGTCGTGTAAGCAAGGTTGTAGCATCGGCTGCGGAGGTTCTTGGCATAAGTGTAATAGGAACAGCAAGCAGTCATGGAACATTGGAAGCAATCGGTAAATGCAGAGGTGATAAAAAGCTTCTTGTAAAACTGCAGGCATTACTTGACGATGCAGGATATGAAGGCGGAAAGCTGAGAATATGTCATGTTGAGAATGAAGCTCTTGCAGATAAGATAGCTGATATGATAAAGCAGGTATATGGTACTACGGATGTGTGCGTATATAAAGCAGGAGGATTATGCAGTTATTATGCTGAGCGAGGCGGAATAATACTCAGCTGTGAAACAAAATAAATACTTTGAATATCAAAATAGTATTGACAAACCTTATTTGTGCTCTTATAATTAGCTCAAATATATTAGTTAAATATATTTAGATAAAATTATTTAAGGAGAACAAAACGATGACATTTGAAAAGGTAAAAGAAATTATTATGGATACTATTAACTGCTCAGAGGATAAGATTACATTAGAAGCGAATTTAAAGGATGATCTTGGAATTGATTCACTTGATTCTATGGAACTTATGATGGCAGTTGAAGATGCTTATGGAATTACTGTTCCAGAAGAAGAACTTCCTAATCTTACATCAGTTAAAGCAATTGTTGAGTATGTTGACAAGAATGTAGCTTAACATAAAGATTTTAAGGAAGACAGTTTGTTATGGATATTAATGATATTTATGGGATTATAGATAAGTTTGATGCAAGTGGATGCAGTGAACTGAATCTGGAGATGAATGGCGTATGCCTTGGACTGAAGAAAACTATGCACGAAGCCATATGTGATGTGCCTGTAAAGAAAAATATTGTTCGCATTAATACAGAACAGGAACAGACCGTTACAACTATTCCGGACGTACAGCCACAGTCAGATGAGCATATTAAAGAAATTAAAGCACCATTGGTTGGAACTTTCTATACAGCAGCAGGTCCTGATGAGGAACCTTTTGTAAAACCAGGGCAGAGCGTTCATGCCGGTGATGTTATTGGAATAATTGAAGCAATGAAGCTGATGAACGAAGTTACAGCAGATTGTGACGGTACGGTTAAGGAAGTGGCAGCAGAGAATGGCACTATGGTTGAGTATGGACAGCCGCTTGTAATCCTTAATTAACGGAGGTAGCAGAAGTGTTTAAGAGAATACTGATAGCAAACCGTGGTGAAATAGCGTTAAGGATAATCAGATGCTGCCGTGAGATGGATGTAGAAACCGTAATTGTATATTCAACAGCAGATAAGGATTCACTTGCTGTTATGGCAGCAGACAAGGCAGTTTGCATTGGACCGGCAAAGGCGGCTGAAAGTTATCTTAATCAGGATGCGATAATAGAAACAGCAATACTGACAGGGTGTGAGGCAGTCCACCCTGGTTATGGTTTTCTGTCTGAGAATGCTGCATTTGCAAGAAAATGTGAGGAGAACAATCTTATATTTATAGGACCATCAGCTGACATAATAAGCAGCATGGGAGATAAACAGTCGGCAAGGCAGCTTATGATTGAATGCGGGGTTCCGGTTGTACCAGGCTCTGATGGTCTGGTTGCAACAGCAGAGGAAGCAGCACACATTGCAGAAAAAATTGGTTATCCGGTACTTATTAAAGCGTCAGCTGGAGGCGGTGGAAAAGGAATGCGCAAGGCATTCAGCAGAGAAGATATAGAAAATGCATTTGAAACCGCTAAGAGTGAAGCTAAAGCTGCATTTGGTAACGATGATATGTACATAGAAAAGCTGATAATCAATCCACGGCATATTGAGATACAGATTCTTGCAGATAAATATGGCAATACAATATATCTTGGAGAACGTGACTGTTCAATCCAGCGTAATAATCAGAAGCTTTTAGAGGAAGCTCCGAGTGCAAGATTATGTAAGGATAAGCGGACAGTCATGGGAGAGACTGCAGTAAGAGCTGCCAGAGCAGCAGGATATTATAGTGCAGGAACTGTTGAATTCGTTATGAATGAACAGGGTGACTACTATTTTATAGAGATGAATACGAGAATACAGGTTGAACATCCGGTAACTGAGCAGGTTACAGGAATTGACCTTATAAGAGAACAGATAAGAATAGCTGCCGGAATGAAGCTTAATATCACTCAGGAAGATACATGTGTCAATGGACATGCAATTGAGTGCAGAATAAATGCGGCTACACCGGGAGTTATTAAATTCTTACATTTTCCAGATGGTTATGGAGTAAGAGTTGAGAGCCATCTTTTTGAAGGTTATGAAGTGAGTCCGTTTTATGATTCAATGATTGCCAAGATTATAGTGACTGGAAGCAGCAGACTTGAGGCGGTAAGACGATTAAGAAGGGCTCTTGAGGAACTGATAATTGAAGGAGTTAAGACTAACAGAGAGTTCATGCATCTTCTTACATATCATAAGGATTTTATAAGAGGAAATTACAATACAGGTTTCTGGGAGAAGAATCATACCGAAATTGAAAAGTGGCTTAAGGAAGGAATTACAGTTAAATGAATATCAATGACATTTTCTTAAAGCGTAAGAAAAGGTGGGGTACTATCAACAGATTAAGGGATAGTGAGGAACAGGCAGACGGAAGTCTTACACCATCAAGAAGAATTGCACTTATAAGTGATGACAAAAGTTTCAGGGAATTGTATGCACAGGTTAAGACAGGCAATCCAAACAGCTTTCCGGGATATGAGAAGAAGGTTGAAGCAAACAGGTTAAAGACAGGCCAGCAGGATGCAGTAGTTACTGGAACATGCCGAATTGGCGGAGTCAAAACAGCTGTTGCAGTTATGGATAAAAGATTCCTTATGGGAAGCATGGGAATTGCGGTAGGTGAAAAGATTACAAGACTCACAGAATATGCAATGAAAAGAAAACTGCCGCTTATAATATTTGCTGCAAGCGGTGGAGCGAGAATGCAGGAAGGCCTTTTCTCGCTTATGCAGATGGCAAAGACAACAGCGGCAATTGAAAAGTTCAAGGATGCTGGTGGATTATTTATATCATATCTGACTAATCCGACAACAGGTGGTGTGAGCGCAAGCTTTGCAAGTCTTGGTGACATTATAATTGCTGAACCAGGAGCACTTATATGCTTTGCTGGGCCAAGAGTTATTGAACAGACTATCGGACAGAAGCTGCCGGAAGGCTTCCAGCACTCAGAGTTTCTGTTAGAACATGGCATGATAGATATGATAGTTGACAGAAAAGATATGAAGCAGACTTTATCAAAGATATTGAAAATGCATGTGAATACCGGAGGAGAAGCATGAACAGTGGAAATGTTTTAACACCATATGAGAAAGTCCTTGCAGCAAGAAAAAGCGACCGTCCGGATATTATGAAATACATAGAAGTGCTTTTTGATGATTTTATAGAAATGCATGGTGACAGATACTATAAAGATGATAAAAGCCTTGTTGCAGGAATTGCTTCATTTAATGGAAAAACGGTAACTGTTATAGGAAACCGTAAAGGAAAGAATATAGAAGAGAATATAAGATATAACTTCGGAATGGCGTCACCTGAAGGGTATAGAAAAGCAGTCCGTGTTATGAAACAGGCTGAAAAATTCGGGAGACCTGTCATAACATTTGTTGACACGCCAGGTGCATATCCGGGCATGGAAGCAGAAAGCAACGGACAGAGTAACGCAATTGCAGGAAGTATAGCAGCAATGCTTAAGCTTACAGTACCTGTTATATCTGTAATCACAGGTGAAGGCGGAAGTGGCGGTGCATTGGCACTGGCAGCAGCCGACAGGGGGGATATGCTTGAAAATAAATTGAATTACAAGAATTTTTTGATATTTATTTTAATATCCCTGTAGCATTATAGACGCAACCCATGGTTGGAGTTGTAGACATACAGGGATGTTTGAGGTTAGAAATGGAGTTCCCTGTAGAGAACAAAAAAACAAGAGTATTGTAGAAAAATATTGCAGGGATATACTGAAGAAAAATGTGAAAACCATGTAATTATATATTGAACCGCTAAATATGGATGTTGTCACAGGTGCCTTTGTACGGAAAATATAGAAAAAATGTGATTCTCTATGCCGTGGACATTCAAACAATGTACACAACATATGTATCAAATAAAAAGTTGGATTATTTTACTCATTAAGAAATATAACAAAAATGAAAATCATTTCCAAATTCATTGACTTTAACGCAAAACGGTAGTAGAATAGCAAATTGAAAAAGATTTTCAAATTCAGAATGCTAAAGCGAAATGTCTAAGGAGGCAGAACATGTCAGGAAAGTATAAGACGAAACAACAGTCAGCCATAAGAGAGTGCCTTAAGATGCACAAGGATGGCTATGTTACGGTAGGAGAAATTGAAAAATATTTAAAAGACAATAATTGTCAGGTTGGTTTGACAACTATTTACAGACATTTGGAAAAAATGAAGCAGGATGGTATTATAACAAGAATAAATGTGGAAAAAACACAGGGAGCATGTTACCAATACATTGAAAACGATGATAATAATGACATTTTTTACATAGAATGTGAAAAGTGTGGAAAAGTTACAAAAATGGAATGTCATCATTTGGCAGAGTTATATAGCCACTTAAATGCAGACCATCATTTTAATATCAATCCGAAAAAAACAGTATTATACGGTATGTGTGAAAAGTGCTCGCATTAGAATTTTGCATTATATAAAGTATAGAAATCATGAGGAATGGAGATTTTCATGAAAACAATAAAAAAAATAGTTGCACTTTGTCTTGTGGGAACATTGTGCATTAATATTATGGGCTGTAAAAAAAATAGTCAGCCGGCAGAAACGGACAAAAATAATAAATTAACAATAATGACAACACTATACCCGTACTATGATTTTGTGAGGGCTGTTGTTGGGAATACACCGGGAATTGATGTGAAGCTTTTGATTGCACCGGGGAAAGATGACCATTCATTTGAGCCTACCCCGAAAGATATTGTGGCAATTAACAAAGCGGATTTGTTTATTTATAATGGTGGTTCCATAGAAAACTGGGTTGAGGAAATAACAGGCTCCTTGGACAATGATAAACAGGTTAGAATGCGAATGATGGATTACCTTGATAATAATCAGTTGCAACAAAAGAGTAATGCATCAGCAAATGAAGAGGCAGATAATAAGGAGACAGAGAGGCTGTTTGCTGTGGAGGATGATGACCATCACCATGATCATGAACATGGTCAAGATGAACACTCAGAAGAAACAGATGAACACATTTGGACTTCACCTAAATACGCGACAGTTTTAGTGGGGAAAATAAGTGAAAAACTTTGTAGTTTGATGCCGGAGTACAAAAGGGAATTTGAAAAAAATTCTGAAGATTATATAAAACAAATAAATAAAGTAGATACAAGAATACGAAAAATAGTGGATAAATCAAAAAACAAAGAAATTATTTTTGCAGACAAATTTCCACTAAAATATTTTGCTCAGGAATATG
>OGPA01003196.1_pt1 | contig 10599 bp, 9 predicted proteins | sample 1552841 | NCBI WGS metagenome assembly OGPA01 (sample SAMEA2579916, study PRJEB22360) | human gut metagenome | reverse complement strand
CCGCCGGTGCCGCCTATGCCACCATCATTGCGCAGGGAATCTCCGCAATTTTATGTTTTATCCATATGTTCCGGCAGTTTGAGATCCTTCGCACAACAAAAGCGGACTATTATCTGGATCGCCCGGGTGTCATTAACATGCTCTCGATCGGTATCACAATGGCATTAAATTACTCCATCACCGCCATTGGAACCATGATCTTACAGAGTGCTGTCAACGTGTTTGGTTCCAGTGTGGTTGCTTCCTTTACAGCCGCTTCTAAAGTCAACAATATCGCAACTCAGACCATGCCGACGCTCGGCACCGCCATGGCAACCTACTGTGGTCAGAATCTCGGTGCAGGAAAATACGACCGTATTTTCGACGGTATGCGCAAAGGATTTTTCATCTGTATCGCTGCTGCAGCCATCGGTGCTGCCATCTGTATTTTCGGTGGAGAATTTATCGTAAGCTGGTTTGTAAGCAATCCTTCCGATGAGATTTTCTCCTATGCCATGATGTATTTAAAAACAGTAAGCTGGTTTTTCCTCCCGCTTGCCATGATCTTTTTATACCGCAATGCCTTACAGGGCCTGGATCAGGGACTGATCCCCATGCTCTCTGGTGTCGTCGAGCTCGCCTGCCGCTTCGGCGTCATCGCTCTCATTCCGGCAAGCACCGGCTTCTTCGGTGTCTGCTTCGCTGATCCGGCTGCCTGGGCCGGTGCCGGCATCCCGCTGTTTATCACCTATCTTCTCTGGGAGCACCGGATGAAGCAGTGTTCCATGGCGGTGTAAACATTTTTCCCTCACACGGAAATGCATCCTATTGCATCAAAAAGACCGTACTCCGTCATCCCGGAATACGGTCTTTTATATTGTCCTGTTTTATTTTATCTATGCTTCCAGCTCCGGAATCTTCTTCGAGCAGGCAACAGCAAGTGCCCCCGGTCCAATATGACATGATACGCTCAGTGACAGCGGATCCATATGAATCTCCAGTCCCGGAAATGCTTCCTGCACCTCCTGCCTGAACGCTTCCGCAGCATCCAGATCGTACGTGTACGCCATCTCCAGATGCATACTCTTTCCTTCCGGATCATGGAACCGCTCCGCAAAATCGTGCTTCATCGCCTCGATCATCAGGTTCTTCGCCTGCTTGACAGTTCTCGCCTTGGCAAATGCATCCAGCTTCTCTCCCTGGATCTGTAGTACCGGTTTTAGCTTTAACAACGTTCCAAGCGCTGCCGCCGCCGGCGTAATGCGTCCGCCTTTCTTCAGATAATACAGGGTATCCACCATAATATAAATGGAAGACTCAAATTTATCTCTCTCCAGAATCTCCTTAATCTCCGCTGCACTGTGTCCTTGCTCTGCCAGTGCCATCGCGTCCAGCACAGACTGCCGCTGCGTCACAGAGATTCTCTGGTTATTCACAACCTGCACCTTTCCTTCGTAATCCTGCGCCAGCATCAACGCTGTCTCACAGGAACCGCTGAGTCCGGACGACATTGGAATATGCACAATCTCATCATACTCCTTCAGCAATGCATCCCATGTATCGGTCACATTCCCGACAAGCGGCATCGATGTGGAAATATTGGCATTCTCGGACAGCATCTGATAAAACTCTTTCTGCGACAGATCAATATCCTCATATAATGTCTTGTCTCCCACAAAAAAAGGCATCGGCAGAATGGTGATTCCAAGTTCTTCCGCCTGCAATTGCGTAATTCCGCTGTTGCTGTCAGATACGATTGCTACTTTGCTCATAACTTCTACTCTCCCTTACAATGTCTCTGATCGTTCCTTGATGTTCTTCTTAAAATTGATGATCTCATGCTCATACTCAGTATTCATATAAGTGGAATGAATCATAAAATCTGCCGACGCCCGGTTGTTGGCGATCGGGATGTCATACACCTGCGCGATACGCAAAAGCGCTTTCACATCCGGGTCATGCGGCTGTGCTGTCAGCGGGTCAGAGAAGAAAATCACAAAATCCACTCTTCCCTCCACAATCTTTGCGCCAATCTGCTGGTCTCCGCCGAGAGGGCCACTGTTATAGCCTCTTACCGGGAGTCCTGTCTGATCCGTAATCATACGTGCTGTCGTACCTGTGCCACATAGAAAATGCTGCTTTAAAATCTCCTTGTTCTGCTCACACCAGTCAATCAGATCTGCTTTTTTATTGTCATGCGCAATCAGTGCAATATTCTTTTGTTTTCCTATTGTCATTGTAATAAAATCTTCACTCATAATCTCTGGATACCCCCCTTATCATTTTTCTAATGCATTGTACCATATTTTGTCCCGGACCGCCACCAAAAAATAATAGAAAGCGCACCGTAGCACGCTTTCTATTATTAAAAACGCTAAAATGACTCTTCTATTCATTCTGCATGTATACTTTTGTATACCGCATCACGCCTGTTCCTGTGCTACAACCTCACGCATTCTCTCCGAAATCTTGTAAATTTCGCCAAGCAGATCATTCAGATTCTCCATATTCTGCATACTATCCTCACTCATAGACATGCTGTTTTCTGAGGATGCCGCAACCTCTTCACTCGTTGCAGATAAATTGGTAATACTGTCATTGATCTGCGTATTTGCTGAAAGGATACTCTCCACCTCACCAGACAAATTCTGCATAGAATTCTGGAACAAATTCATCTTATCCTCGATAACAGTAAACTTCTCTCTCGTTGTCTCGATCATCTCGTTCTGCTTATCTGCAGACTCCGCTGACTTCTGCATATTTACAGAGGCTTCCTCCACATTTACCGTCAATTTTTCGATAATCTCCGTGATCTTTCCCGTCGACTCCTTCGTCTCCTCTGAAAGCTTGCGGATCTCGTCTGCCACAACCGCAAAGCCTTTTCCAGCCTCCCCTGCTCTGGCTGCCTCAATGGACGCATTGAGTGCAAGCAGATTGGTCTGATCGGAAATGCTTAAAATCGTTCCGATAATGACCTCCACTTCCTTTATGCGGTTGTCCAGTTCTTCCGTCGTGGTTCTTGTGGCGCGGTTGATCTCCGCCGTCTGGGTTGCCTGCTCCTTCAGCTCGGCGATCAGGTCAGCGCCCTCACGGAGCGCGTCCTGTGTCGCATCTGACGCCGTCTGCATCTCTTTCGTCTCTTTTTCGGCGTTTTCAATATTCGTCTGGATGCCGTTCGTCTGCATCGTCTGCTGCTCAATCGCTTCCGCCGTCAGCTTGACGCTCGATGCAATCTCCTTGACGGAGTTGTTGCTGCTGACCATGCTCTCCGTCAGCACATCCGCTTTCTCTCTCGCACTGTCGAACTTCTCGGACAGCGCTCCCGACATCTGAATGATCTCATCCGCCACACGCGCCGCCGCATCCATCTGTGACTTAATGGCATCTGTATCCTCAACATGGTGTCTCGCCTGCAGATCTACCGCAATACACATCACAACACCGAAAGAAATGGCAAACACTATCTGTACAACTGACTCGCTCCGTGTCCCAGGATATTTCACAAAATGAAGTATGCCCGAAATTACATTCAGCGCTCCCATCGCAATAGCGCTGATGCGTGCCAGCCTTATATCACGATACAACATAACCGTAAGCATAATTAAATACATAAATGCATAAAAGACCACGTTTTTGTTTGATAAGATCATCACTGCATAGGTAAGAAACATACACGAAAGTGAAATCATAACAAATTTCCTATCCCCGCGATACCGGACATGTCCAACAAAAAATATCACGAGAAGAATGACATTGACTACCATGCGTGCCAGCACCACAGATTTATCCGCTGTTGCATCCACAAATCCAAGCAGTGTCAGTGCATTCAAAAGCCCAAGGATGATAAGTCCAAGGATGAATGTAATCTTGTTGCGTTCCAATCTTTGTTTTTGCTTTAATTTCATAACTATCCCTTCCTTTGTAAACAATCTCACCCGGGCAGACGGATCTTTCCATCCATCAGCATCTTCACGAATGCCGTATCCCGGATAATCCAGGAATCTTTCTCAATCAGAATATTCCTGTGATAGACTTCCTCCGGCGTCGCCCATTTTAACTGATACCCCTTTGCAATCTCACTCGGGGTAAGTGAAAGTGGTGCCTGCCTGTCCAAAACATCGCAGTAAAAAAAAAGAGAATGGCAGATAAACTTTTTATCCGGCTCAAAAATATCTCTGTGCAGTTCTATTATCTCGCCCAGCTCACAGATACTCTCCGGCCTGACATAAAGTCCTGTCTCCTCTTTTACTTCACGGATCAGCGTCTGCTCATAATTCTCACCCGGCTCCTGCCCGCCTCCGGGGATCTTATATTCTCCCTCCCGGCTGCACTGCATGGCAAGCCTGCCGTCACGCACAATGATCGCCCGTATCGAATACTTTTCATAGATACCCGTCGTGCCCTCATAATCACGGGCATCAAATGTCGCAAGGATCTTCATACGCATTTCCTCCGTGCCGCTTCACTTTTCTTGAATTATATTCCCTTTTTGCAATTATCGCAATATTTTTCAAATATTTTTATTTTAAACATTTTCTGTAATAAGAACACCGTTTTCTAATTGCAGAAAAAAAATCCACCCCGGTCGATTGACCGGGGTGGATTCCCTCTTCGGATGGGATTTACATCATTCCCATTCCGCCTGCGCCGCCTGCCGGCATTGCCGGTGCGTCCTCTTTGATGTTTGCCACCACAGACTCTGTGGTAAGTAAGGTAGATGCTACAGAAGTTGCGTTCTGTAATGCGGTTCTTGTCACCTTAACCGGATCCAGGATACCCTGCTCTACCATGTCTACATACTGCTCCGTTGCTGCGTTAAATCCAACGCCTGCCGGAGATTCTTTTACTTTATTGATGATGACTGCGCCCTCTAATCCTGCATTTGCGGAAATGTAGTACAGCGGAGCCTCCAATGCCTTTAAGATAACCTTCGCACCGGTCTTCTCATCGCCCTCAAGCGTATCTGCGAGTGCTGCCACATCCTTGGTTGCATGAATGTATGCGGAACCGCCTCCTGCAATGATGCCTTCCTCGACTGCTGCTCTCGTTGCGTTTAACGCATCTTCCATACGAAGCTTTGCTTCCTTCATCTCCGTCTCAGTTGCTGCGCCGACACGGATCACTGCTACGCCGCCTGCAAGCTTTGCAAGACGCTCCTGTAACTTCTCCTTGTCGAACTCGGAAGTTGTCTCCTCGATCTGACCGCGGATCTGGTGGATTCTCGCCTGAATAGCGTCCTTATTGCCTGCACCGTCCACGATTACCGTGTTCTCCTTCTGAACTTTAACGGATTTTGCACGTCCGAGCTGATCCATTGTGGTATCCTTAAGCTCTAATCCGAGATCGGAGCTGATAACCTGACCACCGGTTAAGATTGCGATATCCTCGAGCATTGCCTTTCTTCTGTCGCCGTAGCCCGGAGCCTTGACTGCCACTACATTGAAAGTACCACGCAGTTTGTTGACGATCAATGTGGTGAGTGCCTCGCCCTCGATGTCCTCAGCGATGATGAGAAGTCTTGCGCCGCTCTGTACGATCTGCTCTAATAACGGCAGGATCTCCTGAATGTTGCTGATCTTCTTATCTGTGATTAAGATATACGGATCATCCAGAACCGCTTCCATTTTATCCATATCGGTGCACATATATGCGGATACATATCCACGGTCGAACTGCATACCTTCTACCAGATCAAGCTCTGTCTGCATGGTCTTGGACTCCTCGATGGTGATAACGCCATCGTTGGATACCTTCTCCATCGCATCTGCTACCATGTTGCCGACTTCCTCGTCACCTGCAGAGATAGCTGCAACTTTTGCGATCTGATCTTTTCCTTTTACTTTGGAGGACATTGCAAGGATGGACTCCACTGCCTTGTCAGTTGCCTTCTTCATACCGCGGCGAAGCACGATCGGGTTGGCGCCTGCCTCCAGGTTCTTCATACCTTCCTGGATCATTGCCTGTGCAAGTACGGTTGCGGTTGTGGTACCGTCACCGGCAACATCGTTGGTCTTGGTTGCAACTTCCTTGACGAGCTGTGCTCCCATGTTCTCGAATGCATCCTCAAGCTCGATCTCCTTTGCGATCGTCACACCATCGTTGGTGATAAGCGGTGCTCCGTAGGACTTGTCGAGTACGACGTTTCTTCCTTTCGGTCCGAGTGTTACTCTGACGGTATTTGCCAGCTTATCTACGCCGGCTCCCAATGCTGTTCTTGCCTCTGTTCCGTATTTGATTTCCTTTGCCATGACTGATCTACCTCTCTATCTCTTATTCTGATTCAAATTACAGGGATGCTTCCCGGCTGCTTATTCTACGACAGCCAGAATATCGCTCTGTCTTACAATGATGTATTCCTCTCCATCCAGCTTTACTTCTGTTCCTGCATATTTGGAATAGATGACCTTCTGTCCGGTCTTTACCTGCATGGTAACTTCCTTGCCGTCTACCATTCCGCCAGGACCTACGGCGATTACCTCTGCCTCCTGCGGCTTCTCCTGTGCACTGCTGGTAAGAATAATACCAGACTTTGTGGTCTCCTCTGCCTCACACTGTTTTAATACAACTCTGTCACTCAATGGTACTAATTTCATTTTGTAGACCTCCTGTTTTATGATCTGAAATAATATCTTTCGTTTTGTTATTAGCACTCATTTCGTTTGAGTGCTAACCGATAGTGTTATAATAGTTTTTTAGCATGTGATCTGCAACCGGATATATTCCTGTATATTTGTATTTATGTTGTTTTTTTCTCGTTTTTTCTTTTGTTTTCTTGCATTTTTATATTTTCATCCATTTTTTTTGATTTTATACTTTTTTTAGAAACTCACCGTCGCTTCTCTCCAACGACCTGTTTCACCGTTTTGCGGACAGTTTTATTTCCCTCCGACCACAGGAGTTTTAAGGCTTTTGCAAAGACCTTCTGGCTCTTCTCCGGCAGACGGCTTTTCGCCTTCATCAGCTCCTGCACCGCCTTCCATTTGCTGTGGTAAAAATCATCCACCGTCTTAATGTCCGCCGCTTCAAGCATGCCGAATACCGTATCCACAATCTGTTCGCGTTCCTCCCCGTTCAGCTGGTAAATCCATGCCTTCATCGTCTCATCCAACATCAGGCTCTGGGCCGCCACCTCCCTGACATAGACAAAGGATGTGCCGAGCACCTCCCACGACATGGCATCGTGCTGCTGGATCCCGCTGTTTGAGCTCTTGACAACTTCAAACGACTCCTGATGCTCTAAGAGCATTCCGACAATGGAAGATTCCGGCAGGATCGTGTGCAGCTTTGGCAGCATGCGCTGGTACTCTGTGCTTTCCACCATATCGCTCCGGAATCCCGGACCATCATTGCTGTACACATTTAAAATCTGGTTCTGGATCTGCGGATCACATTTTACGGAGGCATACACGGCAAAATTTCCACCCTTTGAATGGCCGCCGACACGCACCCTCTGCTTTTTGTCTGTCACTGCACGGTTCAAATATTCCACTGCCCGGAGCTGTCCCGGCGTTTCTGACAGATAACCCATATTAAAATCTTCCCGCCAGCCCGTGATCGTGTTGTCCGTTCCACGAAATGCCACATACAGGCTGTCATCCGGCAGTTCCACACAGACCGCCGAAAACTGAAACTGTTCCTCATCCCGGATCTCGTTGACATAGCAGCGTAGTTTTACATCCGAAAAACGTTTTGTTTCCGCCATTTTCTCCATAACAAACGGAGCCGATTTCGTCATGGATACCCGCGCTAAGATTTCGTCTTTATCATTCTTTTCCCAAAATTGTCCGGATGCCTCCTTAAGCGGTACTGCCGGCTCATTTTCCTCTGCAGTAACGATCCCCTCAAAATCAACATATGCAAGCTGCGCTAAAATCAGATTATCAACTTCATTAAATTCATCTGCCTCAAACGATAAATCCCCGCGCCAGTCCATATAATCCATGATATTTGCCATATTTTTCCCCCTGTCTTTTATTTAAATCAGCCCATAATGTTTCAGTCCGTTCCAGATCCCATCTTTATGGATATCTGTGGTAACAAATTCTGCCGCATTCTTTGCCACATCCGTACCATTTCCCATGGCAATCCCATGTGCCACAAATTCAAGCATTTCCACATCATTAGCGCTATCCCCGAATGCATAGGTATCTTCCTTTGCGATTCCAAGAGACGCACAGAGGCGCTCAATGCCGCTTGCCTTTGAATGCCCCGCCTGCCCGATCTCTAATATTCCATCCGGCTCATGGACGATCATATCAAACTCCGTTCCCAGTTCTTTTCTGACAAGTTCTACATCTGCATTTCCAAGTTCCGCACTCAGCTTATTTACCTCATATTGTGCAGTTCCGGTAATACTTTTTAAGTTTTCCCCAAGCTCATTTCTCAGATAAATGACATATGGATCGTCGACAAAATCTTTTTCATCCACATAAATATAGTTCGGTCCCTCTAAGACCATCGGGATCTGATGTTTCCGCAGCACTGCAAGGATATGCCCGATCTGTTCTTTCGTCAGCAGCAGTTCAAACAGCTTTTCCCCCTCAAACTCGATATGTGTGCCGCACGCTGCCACGATTCCGTCAAATCCAAGTGCAAGTAATTTGGGACTTTTAATATTTGACCGGCTTCTTCCACTGCATAGAAATGCATAATAACCATTTTTTCTGAGCTCTTTTAATGCTTTTTTTGTACTTTCCGGAATATTCATTTTAAAATCCCACAAAGTACCATCTATATCAAAAAATACTGCTTTTTTCATTGTCGATTATCTTTTCCCTTTCTGCTGTGTTGTTTTTTATTCTAACAGAATTCATTCCTTAAGCAAAGTCTTTTCCTGTCTGAAACACGAAACCTGAAATGGACGGCTGCTGTTCAGACACAAAAATGCCGCGCAACTCTATTACAGGTCACGCGGCATAAATATGCACATGATTCTACTCGCGATGCAATGCCCCGCTCATATTATTCGCGATGCAATGCTCCGCTCGTTTTACTCGCGGTGCATGGAGAAGCTTTCCATGTCATAATTCTTTAAGTTGTCATGGATCGTACGGTCGTCTGCCTGTCCGATCAGTGTATCACGATTCTTCTTGGAAGAAACCTGATCATTGAATGCACTTGGACCACCGACACAGCCGCCTTCACATGCCATACCTTCGATGAAGTCTTCCGGCAGTCTTGCTGCTTTTAACAGAAGTAATGCTTTCTTACACTCTGCCGCACCGTTTGCCTTGCATACGGTTGCTGCGATCTCATCGTTAGACTCTTTTAAACTCTCAAGTACTGCAGCTGTTACACCGCCGGAGTTTGCAAAACGTTTACCAAATGTAGAAGCTGTCTGGTCATCGTTTGCACATGGCTGTAACTCAACACCTTTTGCTTTCATCATTGCACGGATCTCGCTGTAGGTCAATACATAGTCAGCATTTCCCTCGATCTTCTGATCTGCCACTTCAGACTTCTTGGCAACACAAGGTCCGATAAATACAGTGATTGCTTCCGGATCTTTTGCTTTGATCAGACGTGAAACTGCACACATCGGAGACACTGTTGTGGACACGCACTCTGCTAATTCCGGATAATGTAAACGCACCATATTTACGAATGCCGGACAGCAGGAAGTAACTTTCTTATTTCCCTCTTTATATGCCTCAGCCCACTCTTCTGCCTCATAAGCTGCCGTCATATCTCCGCCAAGACCTACATCATAGAAATCTGTAAATCCCATCTCTTTCATGGCTTTCTTCCAGCTTGCCATGGTGATATCAACACCAAACTGACCTTCTGTTGCCGGAGCTGCCATTGCATATATATGCTTACCTGCTTTTAAAGCCTCGATAACCGGTACAATAAATGTTTTGGATGCGATTGCTCCAAACGGACAGCTGTGGATACATTTACCGCAGCGGATACATTTTTCTTTGTCGATCACGGAAATGCCATACTCATTGTATGTAATCGCATTAACCGGACAGCTGAATTTACATGGTCTCTTTAAATGTGCGATTGCATTGTAAGGACATGCCTGTGCACATCTTCCACACTCTTTACATTTGGAAGGATCAATATGGGAGCGGTCTCTTCCCGGCTCAATTGCGCCAAATTTACATGCATTGACACATGCTTTTCCAAGACAATTCTGACAGTTTTCTGTTACTGTATAACTGGAAATCGGGCAATCCTCACATGCGGAACTGATAACCTGGATCACATTTCCATCATCCTCTGCACCCGGTGCCTTGCCCTCTGCTAAACGGACTCTCTGACGGATGATCTCCCTCTCTTTATAAATACAACAGCGAAACTGCGGTGTCGGACCTGGAATGAGTTCTGTTGCGATGTGGTCTCTCTCTTCTTCAAGTCTGCCTTCAAATGCAAGCTTTGCGACTGTGTAGAGTACATCGTGTTTGATTTTAATCACATTTTCATCTGCATACATCGTGTTTTACCTCGCTCATCTTATCTTTGTTAACTTTTTAACCATCTTAGACATTATATATTATCTGTATGGAAATTCAAGTACTTCGCATGTTTTTATTGAGAAACACAGTAAGTTTTTCACCTCTTATTGAGAAAAAGCGCCTTTCATGCTATAATTAAGCTGTTCGTCTGCCTGACGAT
>OGPA01003189.1_pt1 | contig 10613 bp, 7 predicted proteins | sample 1552841 | NCBI WGS metagenome assembly OGPA01 (sample SAMEA2579916, study PRJEB22360) | human gut metagenome | reverse complement strand
CTTGTGTGAAAAATTATTTTGTTGTATACTCATGACATATATGTATAGTTGCCTTATCAATCGGGCTGCACCCTCGAAGACGGCTATACGAGCGAAATGGCATTGTTGGTAATGCAAAACTTTAAATGAAAAAAAGGAGAGGGAAACTTTGAAAAAAAGAAGATTAGCTGCGCTTTTTGCCAGCACATTGCTGATTGCAGCAGTAGCATTGACAGGCTGTGGCGGAAATGATACCCAACAGCAGGCATCTACAGAGAATACTGACAAAATTAACATTGTATTCAGCCACAATCAGCCGGTAGGGTCACCGGAAGATATTGGTGCAGAAGCTATGAAAGCCAAATTGGTTGAATTACTGGGAGAAGATCGGGTAAACGTAGAACTGTATCCAAACTCTCAAAAAGGCAGCTTGCGTGAACAGGCTGAAGCTACTCAGCTGGGCGATATCAATATCACCATGCAGCCGGTATCTACAATTACACCATTTGTAGATGACATCAAGGTAATTGACTTCCCATATATTCTGCCAGCTGACAGAGAGCAGATTTTTGAAGTGTTAGACGGAGAACTGGGGAATGAAGCGCTGGCTCGTTTGGAACAGAGCGGGTTTAAAGGTTTAGGTTTCTGGTTTGAAGGTTACAAGCTGTTTACTACCAAGGATAAAGAAATCCATAGTCCTGCTGATTTTCAGGGGATGAAAATTCGCGTAATGGAATCTCCATTGTTGGTTGCGCAGTATGAAAACTGGGGCGCAACTGCCACAGCCATTCCATACAACGAACTGTACAGTTCTTTAGACCAGGGCACTGTAGATGGTCAGGAAAACCCAATTCAGAGTATTGTATTGAATAATCTGCAGGAAGTTCAGGGCGAAATTATTCAGTCTTACCATGGCACCATGACCTATATCTTAATGACCAATCTGGAATGGTTCAATGGTCTGCCTGAAGATGTACAGAATGCCATTGTAGAGGCAGAAAAATATGGCCGTGAAGAAAGCCGTAAAGCTTATGCCGAAAAAGAAAGCGAATATATTGAAACTGTAAAAAATGCAGAAGGTGTTCATTACTATGAACTGACACCGGAAGAAATTGAAGTGTTCCAAGAATCTGTTCAGCCGGTATATGAAAGCCAAACTGCAGGCAGCGAATGGCAGGCTGACTATGTAAAGAGATTACAGGATGCGTTTGCAGCTCTTTAAAAATGGATTTTAATAGGAACTGATTGCAATACAAAGAGCAGAGAGTACGCAGGTGCAGCGTTATCTTTCTGCTCATTTTATGTGTAGTTGACGATATACTAAATGATGATTACATAAACTATTTCATAATTTTTTATTTTTATTGTAAAACCGGGAGAACTGACAGTTTTCAATTTAAAGATAGTTTTATAAATCTTACAAAAAACATGAAATTTATGTAAAGGAGTGAACGTGATGGACAAGAAAAAAGTAAGATCATTGTCAGAACGTCTTATTTGGATTGAAGAAAATCTGATGGCGTTGATTGTACTGGCAGTTACTGTTGTACTGTTTATCAATGTACTGTTAAGATATTTTTCCGGCTTTTTCCGTGTAAATTTGGGAATCGTGCTGCCAAGCATTTCCTGGGCAGAGGAAGCCATTCGTTACGGTATTATCTGGATTACTTTTTTGGCTGCTGCCAATGCCTTTCGGCGGGAAAGCCACTTTGGCGTGGATTTGATTTTTCGTGTAAAATCACCGTCGTTTGTAAAATTTATTCGTTTATTAAATGATGTAGGTTGTTTTGTTTTTTGTGCTTTTGTTTTGTATTATGGCATTAAGATGGTAACCTTTAATATGGGTACCGGACAGGTTTCTCCAACAATGAAGATTCCGTTCTGGATGGTATATAGTGTAATTCCGTTCTCCGGCGGCTTATCCATGGTTTATATTGCCCGCAATTTTATCCGCAAGTTGAGAACACCAGCTGAAATTTTGAGTAAATATAACAATACACCAACGGAAGGAGCTGACCAATCATGATGATTGCTGTTTTAATGATTTCTTTGTTGGTATTCCTTTTGTTGGGGATGCCTATTTATGTGTCCTTAGGGTTGGGCTCTTTTGTATCCTTGCTCTTTTTCTCCGATGGCAATCCGGTTATGTTGATTCAGCGATTTTTTGCTGGGATTGATACCTTTGGGCTGATGGCGCTGCCGTTCTTTATTCTGGCGGCAAATCTGATGGATACCGGTGGATTGTCCAGCCGTATTTTGAATGTGGCGCGGGCTTTGGTGGGCCATGTAACCGGCGGTATGGCCATGACTACACAGCTGGCCAGCATGTTTTTTGGTGCATTGTCCGGTTCCAGTCCGGCTACTGTAATGGCCATTGGTAAAATTATGAACAGGGAGTTGGTGCGCACCGGTTATTCCAAATCGTTTATTTCCGGTTTGTTGGCATCTTCCGGTTCCGTTTCTCTGATTATTCCGCCAAGTATCACTTTGATTATCTATGCGGCTGCTGTACCCAATGTGTCAGTAGGCAAGCTGTTTATGGCCGGCTTGGGCGCAGGGATTGTATACGGGCTTGTCAGCATCGTTTATATTTATATCTATTCCCGCAAAAATAATATTCCGCGGGATCCAAAAGCATCTATGAAAGAGTTGACCCATTCTCTGGTTGATGCTGCCTGGGCGCTGATGATTCCTGTTATTATTCTGGGCGGTATTTACAGCGGCTTATGTACAGCTACTGAGGCGGCCGGTATTTCTGCCATTTATGCAGCTTTTGTAGGATTGGTTATTTATCGTGAGCTGGATTTTTCCAAGATTATGCAGGCTTGTGCCGCTACGGCCCGTTCCTGTGGTGAAATTCTGGTGCTGGTGGCAGCAGCGCAGGCGTTGGGCTGGATGCTCACCCGCGGTCAGGTGCCGCAGATGATAACCACCTTCATTGCAGATAATATTACCTCTAAAATTTTATTTCTGTTATTGGTGAACCTGGTATTGCTGGTAATGGGCATGTTTATGGAAGGGGTAGCTTCCATTATCATCGTAGCACCATTGATTTATCCGGCTGCTATTGCATTAGGGGTTGACCCAATTCATCTGGGTACCATTATGATTTCCAACCTGGCCATTGGCATGTTTACACCGCCTTTTGGCATGAACATATTTGTCACCAGTTCTATTACCAAAGCGGATATGGTGGAAATGCTGCCGGGGATTGCCCGATTCTTTATTGTGGACTTGATCGCCTTGCTGCTGATTACTTACATTCCACAGATTTCATTGTTCTTGCCTAATCTGTTGAAATAAACTTCAGCTTTGAAATTGGGTAAATTGGTTCCGAATGGCATTATGTTAATTTGATTTCCCTGACTGCTTAACGGCAGTTGGGGATTTTTTGTTTTGGTGAAAACTGCGTTGCTTTTATCGTTGAAATGGCTGTTTGATATGACGGCTGATGTGGACAACAAGTTGTTTTTATGTGCGTATTCTATAACAGAATCATAAAATAAATTCTATTATAAAAAAGAATAAGAGTTTTCGGTGAATTTTACATAAAATAGGTTGCGGAACAGGCGCAAATCCATTACAATTAACGATAATAAGGAAAGGGGACGGTTTAAAATGATTATTATTTTAAAACAGGGTACAGAAAAAGAACAGGTACAACAATTATCCAGTTGGTTGGAAAGCAATGCCAATGTGCATGTAAATCCAATTTATGGTTCTATGACCACTATTTTAGGTTTGGTTGGAGATACCAGTAGTGTAGATATGGGGTTAATCCGCTCCAATGAGCTGGTGGAAGATGTAAAACGTGTATCTGAACCGTATAAAAAAGCCAATCGTAAATTCCATCCGGATGATACGGTTATTGAAATTGGCGAACAAAAATTGGGCGGCGGTTATTTTCAGGTAATTGCAGGTCCTTGTTCGGTAGAATCTGAAGAACAGATTTTGGAAGTTGCCAGAGCCGTAAAAGCTGCTGGTGCCAAAATGCTGCGGGGCGGCGCTTTTAAACCGAGAACATCTCCTTATTCGTTTCAGGGTATGAGGGCAGAAGGACTGGAATTGCTGTTAAAGGCAAAAAAAGAAACCGGTATGCCAATTGTATCTGAGCTGATGAATGTATCCCATCTGGATTTATTTGAAGATGTAGACGTAATCCAGATTGGCGCGCGCAATATGCAGAACTTTGAATTATTAAAAGAATTGGGACATTGCAATAAAACCATTCTGTTAAAACGAGGATTGGCCAATACCATTGAAGAGCTGCTAATGAGTGCCGAATATATTATGGCCGGCGGTAATGAAAATATCATTTTGTGTGAACGTGGGATTCGTACCTACGAAACCTATACCAGAAATACATTGGATTTATCTGCCATTCCATTGATTAAAAAATATTCTCATCTGCCGGTTGTTGTAGACCCAAGCCATGCCACCGGTCAGGCTTGGATGGTGCCAACAATGGCAAAAGCGGCCATTGCTGCCGGCGCAGATGGGTTGTTGATCGAAGTGCACAATAATCCATGCCAGGCAAAATGTGACGGTGCTCAATCCTTAAATTGCGAGGAATTTGCCGACTTAATGAAAGATTTAAAAAGACGGATGGAGTTTGAAGGCAAAACAATGTAACATTTGCTGCAGCGACAGCATATATAAAAGATGAATACAAAAACGGACTGTGTTTTCAGCAAGATGCGAGAACACAGTCCGTTTTATTTTTAATAAATAAGATATTGGTTTTTCTTTTTAATATTAATTTCCTGCTCCAGTTTGCGGTCCTTGTCTGCCATTTTCTGCGATATTTTTTGATATAACTGCTGAACCAATTCAATGGTCAGTGATGCAGCATTGGAAAGTGTATTTTTGGAAGAATAAGCAATGTAGGTTGTTAAAGCGACATCTGCATCGGATAACGGCACCGGAATAATCATTCCCGAGCTGACATAAATGTCATCATAAGCCATTAACCTGGGCAAGGTAGCATAAGCCAGACCTTTGGAAACCGCTTTTTTAATGCTGGCGCGGTCTGTAAAGCTGTAATAATTTTTTTCAAATTCGTGATCCAGCCGTTGTGGATTGCCATTCTGTTGGCATTCGTAGCTTTCCATAAATACATGGTCGTTAAAAAACGCAGGCGTGCTGTCCTGCAAATCCTCCATGCAGACAGCGCTTTTATGCGCCATAGGATGGTTGCGGTGCAGAAAACAATACATTTTGTCATCAAATACAGGCTTTATGGTGATATTGTTTTTGGCAGCTTCCTGAAAAATCTGCTCTTTGGTGCTGGGTGAATAGGTGCCGATTGCCAAATCTGCACTGCCGGAAATTAATGTGGGAAGAATTTTGCATGGACGCAGCTCCAGAATATTCAGGCTGACCAATGGCTGCACTTTTTTGAGCGATTGGATCAGCTCAATCATCAGCGCATTACAAAAAACAGGTACGGCGGCCAAATTAAGATGCACCACAGTATCCGTATCCGGATCGGCCAGTTCCTTTACCCGTTCCAGCTGGTTAACGATATTTTCTGCAATTTCTAACAGCTGCTCCCCCTTATCAGTGAGCGCAACGCCGGAAGCAGATCGTTTAAAAATTTGGAATCCTAGTTCATCCTCCAGATTTTGAATTGCGGTACTAAGCGATGGCTGTGTAATATACAATTTTTTTGAAGCCTTAGACATTGACTTGCAGCGAGCGATTTCTATAATATAGTGAAAATGTTCTAGACGCATAAAACCCTCCTCTTCTCAAAAAGGTGATGAATACAAAAAATGATATATAAATAATAAGTCTTTACTATTTATTATAAAATTTTTTGAGAAAAATACAATAACAAAATAGTATATCAAATTGTGCTAAAGTCGGCAGAATTCCCGGTGATAAAGGGTTCAAGGGTGTTATATGGTATATAGATGCTATTGATACCAACAATAGGGGGTATAAGGATTCGGAAATTGGCAAAGAAAAAATAATGATTTATAATTATAGATGAGAACAGAAATATTTATAATTTAAAAAATAATACTGCTCTTACAATAACTTATGTCGAAACTTGTATGAAATATATTTTTATGAAGGAGAGATTTTTCAATGGAAACAATCACTTACGAAAGACTGCCTCATATTATCGAAAAACAGTATGCAGCAGAACAGGCTTTTTTAGCTGAATTTGAAGCAGGTCACTACACACTGGATAATCCTCTGGTGAAATTGAACCCATATGAACTGTCTCCATTGGCTGCTGTTATCTTATTTGAATTGCCGGCAGCAAGTGAGGCTACTATCACTGTAATGGGTAAAGAAGCAGCTGGTAATCTGAGCCACACTTTCCCATGTGCAACAAAACATATCCTGCCAATCTATGGTTTGTACCCAGATTATGAAAACACCGTTGAAATTGTTTTGGGCAATGGCGAAAGATCCACTGTAAAAATTCAGACAGAACCATTAGCTGATATTGTACCACTGGCAACCAAAATGGAAACCACCAAAGAATACATGGGCGACAACATGATTTTTCTGACCGCTTCCATGCGTTCTGTACCAGTTGGCTATGACTACAAAGGTGATTTGCGTTGGTACTCCAATCACAACTTTGCATTTGATATCAAACGTATGCCAAACGGACATATCTTAGTAGGTACTGAACGTCTGGTAAAAATGCCATACTTTACAACCGGATTGTATGAAATGTCCTTCAGCGGTAAAGTGTTCAAAGAATATCAGAGCCCAATCGGCGGATATCATCATGACCAGTTTGTGATGGAAGACGGTAATCTTTTAATGCTGACCTTTGATATGTACTCCGGTACAGTAGAAGACGTTTGCGTATTATTGGATAAAGAAACCGGCAAAGTATTGCGCAAATGGGATTACAAAGATGTACTGCCGCAGTATCCAACAGCAGGTTCCGGCAGCCAGACAGAAGAAGACTGGTTCCATAACAATGCTGTATGGTATGACAAAAAAACAAACAGCCTGACCTTCTCCGGCCGTCATCAGGATGCTGTAATCAATATTGACTATGAATTAGATGAAAACGGTAAATGCAAACTGAACTGGATTCTGGGCGACCCAGAAATGTGGCCGGAAAATATGCAGAAATATTTCTTCAAACCAGTTGGCGATTTGAGCAAATTTGACTGGCAGTATGAACAGCACGCTTGTGTAGTTCTGCCAGATGGCGATATCATGCTGTTTGATAACGGTCATTTCCGTTCCAAAAATCCAGCAAACCGGATTCCAAACCATGAAAACTTCTCTCGCGGCGTTCGTTACAGAATCGACACCGAAAAGATGGAAATCGAACAGGTTTGGCAGTATGGGAAAGAACGTGGTGCAGATTTCTTCTCTCCATATATCTGCAACGTAGAATATTATAACGAAGGACACTACATGGTGCATTCCGGCGGTATCGGTTACGAAGACGGCAAACCATGCGACGGCTTTGCTGTAATGGATGCTATGGATCCAGTTAAGAGCAAAGAACACACCTATACCTTCAACTCCATCACAACCGAACTGGTTAACGATGAACTGAAAATGGAACTGCATGTACCAGCTAACCTGTATCGCGCAGAAAAACTGCCATTATATTATGCAGGCGAAACTCTGGTACTGGGCAAAGGTGAAGTTCTGGGCGGCTTAATTGCAACCAAAGACACCAAAATGAAAGTAAGAGCCGATGAAACCGGAGAACTGCTGCCGGCAGATTATAAAGCAAAAGTTGTAGAAGAAGATGACCGTTTCCTGGTAAACGGATACTTTGAAGAAAACACAATTGCACAGGTTTTACTGTATAACCAAGCCGGAGAAATTGAAAAACGCTATGAAATCAATACAGTTCCACAGCATTTTGAAGCAATGTGCGTAGGTACTTTCCAGAAAGCCGATAGCCGTGAAATTGATACATTTGTCAATAAAACTGGTCTGTCCGGCAACTATCAGGTAAAAATCCTGGTACAGGTTGGGGAGGATGCGTACAAGATCTATGAAACTGGTGTAACGGTAACTTGCTAACTTGTTAAGTGCCTTGCCAAATTTCCGTAATACTGCGTTGTTTTCAAAACGGCTCGTTCGCATACTTTTTGTATAGCCTCACTTCGCCGTTTTGAAAGCCGCCTTGTCTTACGAAAATTTTTCAAAGTCACGGCGAAAAATTTTCCTGCGTTAGTGAGATATAGGCGCTGTTTTGAAAGTTGCTTGTTTTACGAAAATTTTTTAAAGCCACGGCGAAAAATTTTCCTGCGTTAGTGGGATATAGATGCCGTTTTGAAAGTTACTTGTTTACGAAAATTTTTTAAAGCCACGGTGAAAAATTTCCCTGTGTTAGTGGCAATATTCAGCCACAAGGGTGGCTGTGTGCAGCGTGGTAATTCATGGGCGAAATCTGAAAGAGGTAAACCGATGTCTGGCAGATATTGCACAAGCATCTGTTATATTTGCCGGGCACATAATTAAAATATATTGTAAAATTTTAAGGAGGAATTATTAATGGGAACACCAAGTGTACATCCAATGGGGACCACAATTTATGATCCGGAAAAAGCATGGAGCGGCTATACCATTATGCCAGTAAGCGGCGTTGGTGCTGTTCTGATTGACATGAACGGCAACGTAGTAAAAACATGGAAAGACCTGCAGGGTTTTCCTAACAAAATGCTGCCAGGCGGCTATGTAATGGGTTCTCTGGGCGTTCGTCCAGCACAATTCGGTTATCAGGACCAGACTGACGTTGTTCAGGTAGACTGGGATGGTAACGTTGTATGGAAATTTGACAAACATGAACTGATTAAAGACGAAGGCCGTGAAGAACAGTGGATGGCTCGTCAGCATCATGACTACCAGCGTGAAGGTAACCCAGTAGGTTACTATGTACCAGGTATGGAACCAAAAACAGACGGTGGCCACACATTCATTCTGTGCCACGAAGATACCTACAACAAACGTATCTCCGACAAACGTCTGCTGGATGACGTATTCCTGGAATTAGACTGGGAAGGCAATATTGTTTGGGAATGGCACGTAAGCAAACATTTCAACGAACTGGGCTTCTCCGAAACAGCGAAAAACGTATTGTTCCGCAACCCTAACAACCACGAAAGCGGCGGCGGTCAGGCTGACTGGATGCACATCAACTCCATGAGCCTGCTGGGGCCAAACAAATGGTATGACCAGGGCGACGAACGGTTCCATCCAGACAACATCATCTGGGATGCTCGTGAAGCAAATATCTTAGCAATCATCAGCAAAGAAACCGGTAAAATCGTTTGGAAAATCGGTCCAGACTTTACCGAAAGCAAAGAACTGCGTGCAATTGGCCAGATTATCGGTCAGCATCATGTTCACATGATTCCAAAAGGTCTGCCGGGCGAAGGCAATATCTTAATCTTTGACAACGGTGGCTGGGCCGGTTATGGCGCACCTGACCGTGTATCCAAAGATGGTACCAAAACAGACAGACGTGACTACTCCAGAGTTATTGAATTAGATCCAACCACACTGAAAGTAGTTTGGGAATACACCGGCGCTAACATGGGCGTGCCAGCTATGATGGCTATGACCGGCAATACCAAATTCTACAGCCAGCTGGTAAGCTCCGCACAGCGTCTGCCAAACGGCAACACCATGATTACCGAAGGCTGCTGCTGCCGTCTGTTTGAAGTAACTGCCGACAAAGAAGTAGTATGGGAATACTATGCACCATTCGACTTCAACCAGGCATTCATCTATCGTGCATATCGTTATCCATACAGCTATGTGCCACAGGTAGAAGCTCCAACAGAAGTTCCGGTTGTTCAGCTGAACAACAAAACATTCCGTGTACCGGGCGCTGCTGAAGGTATGATTGCCAACGAAGTTAGCGTAGCAGGTACAACAGGCTTTGAAAAAATGGATGCTTGTGTAACAGAAGATGACGAAGCAGCTCCATTTTAATGGATAAGCAATAAATAAAAAATTAGTAAGTATCAGATTTAAAAATTAAATGGAAGGGGAAGCCGCCTGGGTTTCCTCTTTCTTTTTTTCTTTTCCATTTTCTTCTCCTCTCTATTATTTATATTGCAACTTATAGTTATTGTAATATAAACTATAAAGGGGAGTTTATCATTTGCTTTGGGTTTTCTGGTAAAGGATTCATATTTTTTGATTATTCTAACGATTATACTGCGTTTTGCCCAAGCACAGGTTGGCGAAGAGGATTTTCAGAACATAATAAAAACGGCACAGCGCACAAACATTCACCGTGCACGTGTCGTATCTTCCTTCTACTATTATATCGGTACGATCAGGGACTTCCCAGCCTCCACAATTCTGCTGTCCCTCTTTTCGAGTAGCATATACTGGATCTCACTGCCTGCTTTGCTTTTTCACCTCCCCAAATACATTCTCTCCTGCTAACTAAATTTAAACATGACTACGGCTATTGGGCTGATAAACAACATCTGCAGACCGATAATCCAAACAAAATTTAAAAACTGTGCTATAATTACCAACTCTGCAATGAGATATGATCCCATCAAAATTACTGCTAGCTTCTTGTTATTTTCACATAGGTATCTGCCACAAATAAAACCCAACAATAAATACGCCTGTGGCAATGTGGTGGACATCAAGGCTACTATAGTCATAGA
>OGPA01003175.1_pt1 | contig 10661 bp, 8 predicted proteins | sample 1552841 | NCBI WGS metagenome assembly OGPA01 (sample SAMEA2579916, study PRJEB22360) | human gut metagenome | reverse complement strand
CAAATGTATTTGACGTCTTAAAGCTGGTTGGAATTGCTTTGCTTGTAACATCATTTCTGGTGTCATTAATGGACAAAACATCCGCTGGCGATTTTTCAATAAATAACTTTTTCAGACATTTATTAAAATATTTCATTTTGTACATTCTACTAATAAATGCGAATACGATATTAACTGATTTGCTGGATATTACAACCGGGACGTTTGACGCATTAAAAACATCTACGGATGAAATAACTGCAAATAGTGCAGCGGTTGAATTTAACCATGTTTTTCTGGCAAATAGCGTTCATAAATATATGGGATTTGGAGCAAGGCTGGGAATGTTTATAATGCTGATAGTTCCTTATGCGATATCTGTATTATTTACTATTATACTAAACTTTTTTGCTATATCGAGAATGATAGAGATGACGGTCAGAGTATCTGTTGCACCCGTAGTTGCAGGCTTATCGTTTTTTGGAAATGGTGCTGATATGGATTTTGTAAGGTTTGTGAAAAGAACACTTGGATTATTCTTTCAGATAATAGTAATATTGATTATTTGTGCATCTATAACATTCGTACATAACGCATTAGTAGTAACAGATGAAAATGCACATAAATCAGTAAATACCGTTGTTGACCCGGCAGTCAAGTTAAAAGGCAGTTATACTGCTGATTATCCAGAAATTGAAATAAGAAATATGCAGACAACAAAAAAACAAAGCGTAGCTGAGGATAAAAAAATAGAATACACATCAGTAGAAACAAGCAGAGAGTGGAAAAAAGCAGAAAAAAGAACTGTAAAAAAAGAAGTCACAGATAATGACCATGAGGATGATGATGAAAATGGTGGAACATCAGAAGCATATGCGAAAGATGATTTTAAATATTTTGTTAACCATATTGTAGACCCATCTACGTTTTTCATCAGTACTGGCATTATGCTATCTGCGTTATTCCTGATATTTAGGAGCAGAGAAATTAGCACGAAACTGTTTGCGTAACTGATTTAAGAATAGGTTTGTGGGCAATATGCCGGCAAATCTATTTTTTTTGCAAAAAGACAACTAAAATAAAACTTTTTTTGCATATTAAATATATGAAAATATGGCATATTATTTTTGCCGCAAAAAAAATACAAACAATAAGGAGAAAAAAAATGATTACAGATAAAGACGGAAAAGAGATGTCTCTCAGTGAAGTTTTATCGTTTTTGGTTGGAACTGATGATATGGATATGGCGAAATCGGTTATTGATTTTGCTGTATATACAATCAATGAAGATAAAACAGTTGGAGACCCTCAATATTACTTAGTTGCTAATGAAGCAATTGTAACAAACATATCATTTATGGGGCCATTTACAATGCTTGAAATTGATTTCAGAAATATTGGTTCTGAAATATTAAATCAGGTAATGAATGTTATCAATAAATTCCATACGGATATTAATTACGATAACCTGCTGATGTTGTCTACCATAACGTCACTTGATAAAGATGCAACACATATCATGTCTCTTGCAAACCCTTTAACTTGCGTCAGGGGTTTTTCATCAGAAGGTAAAAGCTCTACCCTCGTCCAGATGATATTCGCAACAGATAACGTTGGCTTTACAGTTTCTGATATTGATTACACTAAGATTGATGCTGATATTGAAAGAGAAATTCAGGAGCTTGAGGCTACATCAGTAACTAAAGAAGCGGAAGAAGCAGCTCAGGAGATTTATGACGAAAACAATGAAGAAATGAAGAATGTCTTCACACCTGAATTTGGATTTAGAACTGATGCTGATAGAAGAGAACGCCAGGTTAGCGGAGTCAGAACGTCATTCGGTAATGAGACAGATAAAGTTGAGTCCAGAAAGGCAACTAAGATTGGAAGTGCTAACGATGCAAGAATCAAAGGCGTCAGGGAGACTGATGAGGATGACGAAAACATCCCGGACAATAGAGTATAATGTTATGTCCTGCCCGGATTTCCGGGTGGGATACTTCTAAAAAAGGAGGAAAAAAATTGAGAAAAAAAATTGTAACAATGGCTATTATTGCGGCAATGTCTGGCGCGATGGCAACAACTGCCATTACATGTTCAGCTTCAACATTCGCTGACGCAGTGAATGACATTGACGATGATTTTGATGCAAATAAAACCGAAGAAGAAAATGAAGCAGAAAGAGAAGCTTCAAGTTCATCAGAAAATGTGTCTGGAGATAATGCTGATACAGCTGACGATGGTGTTGCTAACGAAGTCAGTGAAACCGGAGAAACAGATGAAATCGGCGATACAGAGACTGGCGAAGCCGGTGTGGTATCTGATGGTTCTGCCGAAGCCGAAACATCAAATGAAGATACAACAGATGAAGAACCAGAAGATGAATCGCAGCCGACAGTAACTCCAAAGCCAGAAAAAAAAGAAACAAAGAAAAAATGGTTTTCAATTACAATATGGGATATCTTAAAACAGCTTAGCTGGGCAATGGTTCTAATGGTTATTCCGGGGTATTACATCTTTTGTAAATCCAAAAAGTAAAAATAGATGTTGACAAATCATTTTCAATATGATATAATGATTAAGCTGTGAAAGATAAATGTGTTTACAGCAAATTACAAAACAGAAAAAATAGTAGTTGACATTGTGCCAATAATATGATATAATAACGATATGCAATTAAGAGAAGTGCCTGTCTCTTATTTGATGAAGTAACAGCGAAAACCAAGCTGTATACGCGTGCTATCAGACGATATGTTGAATATCGCAAGCATGCGCTTTCGTCAAATAAGCGATGGGCACTTTGTTTTTTAAAAAATGTTACATTTTTTGAAAAATTCTGCATATTAAAAATAACAAAAAATCTAAAAAATAAGGAGAGAATAACCGCTATGTTAAAACAGAGACTTTATAATGCGAAATCAAATAATGAATCTAAGCAGTATGCCACAACAGGCATGCCTTGGTCAGTATGCGATTTTACAGGGTCAGTCTATAGTTTTAATGATTGTGGAGAACAAAAATACGCGTGGAGTAAGCGACGGTTGAAGTGTTGAAGTTTTGATTATACGCAGGGATTGCGTTATATATGATGGATTTTACAATACTTAGACCGTTTGCTGGAAATATATCCAGGCAGGCGGTTTTTCTTTTATTCCGGAACAGGCACCCGGGGTGATGTTTAAGCCGCAGCCTGGTAAGAATTTTTCTTGCTGATGCTGACGGAACAGGCACCCGGATGCTGAAGAAAAAATAAAAAATAGGGAGAAAAAAAGATGGAAGCGCGATTTTATACCGTCTAATTTGGACGGTTAGCTCAGGCGGAAGAGCGGTAGGTTGAAGCCCTGCGCGTCAGAGGTTCGATTCCTCTACCGTCCACTTGGTTTTGTCTGGTTCTTGGCTGAACGCAGAGACCAAAAAATAATCCGCAAAAAATTTCGCATTTTTGAAAATTCTGGCATACTGTAAGTGTAAAGAAAAAATACACGAGAAAAGGAGCAGAAAAAATGTACGACGTTCAAGATGTGGCAGAATATGTAATTACATACAGCGAAGTCAAAGATTACGGCATTTCTAATCTGAAACTTCAGAAAATCCTTTATCTGATTCAGGCATATTCCCTGATACATACCAAAAAGCCATGCTTTTCAGAAGATATTGAGGCGTGGGATTTTGGGCCGGTGATTCCGGAAGTGTACAGAAAATATAAACAGTTCGGCAGCACTGATATTCAAATCAGATTCCGGAGCCTGGAAGAGATGCAAAAAGGATTTGAAAAAGAAGACAGAAAAAGAATTGAAGAAGTCGTTGACAGATTTGCTGATTTTTCTGCAGCCGATTTGACGATTCTGACTCAGAACCAGGCGCCTTGGAATGAGGCGTTTGGCAGAAAAGAAAAGGTTATTCGGTGTGAAGATATTTTGGAATATTTTTCCTGAAAAAGTGAAAAGGAGAAGAAAAAAATGAAAGACATTACACTTTGGAAATGCGATATTTGTGGAACAGAATACAGAGACAAAAAAACAGTGTCAGAAATGCGAAAGTAACCACAAAAAAGAAGGAAAGATTGTTAAAATGAGACATCTTCCGTATACATCTGACCAGTCCGGATATCCGGATAAGATTACCGTTAAGTTTGAAGACGGGGAGGAGCTGGTATATAGCAGATAGTTTAAGCTGCCGGCATGAAGCTGCCGGCAAATATGGGGTATAAGTCGCAATGGGGTGACGCCTGTTTTGCAAGCAGGAGATGGCGGGTTCGATTCCCGTATACTCCATTTAGCATATGGTTATAGCTGTATGTGATTGGAGGATAAAGGTTTTGCCAGTAAAGAAATATTGACGTGTAGCTCAGCAGGTAGAGCGCTTGGCCGTTAACCAAGATGTCGCGGGTTCAAGTCCCGCCGCGCCAGCTGATGTTCCCGACATTTATGTCGGGGACATATAAAAAAGAAAAATAAAAAAAGGAGTTAAAGATAATGAGAAAAACAAAACGAAAACAGAAGGCGAAATGCCGAAAACAGAATATTGATTTGCGTCTGTAGCCAAGCGGTATGGCAGCGGGCTTTTAACCCGTATATCGCGTGTTCGAATCACGTCAGGCGCATTGCAGGATAAATCCTGGAAATCGCCTGTATAGCTTAGTTTGGTAGAGCAGGAAACTCTTAATTTCAAGGTCCAGAGTTCAAATCTCTGTGCAGGCAGTGTACATGAGGACAAAAGTGAGGCGAAGTATATGATGACAAAAAACAGAGAAAAAGTGTATAACCGGTCTTGGTATAGAAGAGAATGCAAAGTGAATATGCGGTCAAGACGGAAGGAATACAACAGAAAAGTCAGACATGCAAAAGTAACCGAAGATTCTTGTTCGAGAGGGTATAACAAAAATTTGATGAGGCTGGTCTGGGAAACGATTAGCTGAGAATGGATTGGAAAAATATTTTAAAAAATATTTTGGATTTTTCGTCCGATTGAGAAAAAATCTAGCATATTAAATATGTGAAAGAAAAAAGGAGATGAAGTAATAATGGAAGTTGATTATCATTATTGCAATACAAAGTTGATACATATCTAGGGTAGGTATGCAAAATGGCTGAAGCAAGCGGTCTGTAAAACCGTCACACTAGAAACATTGTGAGTTCGAATCTCACCCTGCCCATTCGGCTTACGCTTTATTGCAAGAAGAATGCGGGTATATATTTGCGGATATATACTTGAAGCGCAAGCCAGTATATATAATGGCCTCATAGGATAACTGGTTATTCCGCAGCCCTGTCACGGCTGAGATTCCGGGTTCAAGCCCCGGTGGGGTCGCTTGACCGATAAGGTCGCAGCGTATGATGACAACATTCGCTTTTCTTGCAGGTTCGTCACCTGCAATATTGCGGCAGCGTGTCTGCTGCATATACCGGATTGGCTCAGTTTGGTAGAGCGCCTGGTTTGGGACCAGGAGACCGTGAGTTCGATTCTCGCATCCGGTACTGCGGGATAGAGCAGTTGGATAGCTCACAGGGTTCATACCCCTGGTGTCGTCGGTTCAAGTCCGTCTCCCGCAATTCTTTGTCAGATTAACTCAGCTGGGAGAGTGCCGTTCTTACAAATCGGAAGTCGCAGGTTCAAGCCCTGCATCTGACATTTTGGCTCCGTGGTCTAACGGTTAGCGACATTGCCCTTTCACGGCGATAATGCAGGGTTCGAATCCCGCCGGAGTCACTTTTGCTGACATAGCACAATTGGCAGTGCGTATCACTTGTAATGATAAGGTTATCGGTTCGACTCCGATTGTCAGCTCTTGCTGAAAAGCAAAAAGAATACATAAAACCTTCGTCAAAAATATCCACTATGAATCCTGTGGGATTCTACGATAGTTCGAGCGGGGAGAAATTGGTTCAGCGTAAGGATATACGAGACCAATACAGTTACCGGCGAGGCAGCAGGTTTCTGCGAAGGTCACCTGCAAAAATGCAAGTATGTGACGCATCTGACGTTGTTGGATGTGGGCGCAGAAAGCGGCGGCATGTAAGACTATATCGGTATGCGCGAATTTTTAAGCATAAGCCGTCTGTGTGGCGGTTGCCGGTATGGCAGTGCTGATTTGTAAGAAATGGGGCAAGATATGAATAGAATGAGACAGGAAATCAGAATTGGAGCTGCCTTCTAACGTATAAGTAAAAATCAAAATGTCAATATTCAATTGTTAGATGTAGTTGGCGACTTTGTCGTCTTTGTCTCGCAAGAAACCTTGTATAAGAATTTCACGGAAGGGCAGAGTTGGATGCTGCCGGATTTATCCGTGCCGAGGAAAACGACAAACGGACCCATATAAAAAATTCGTAGAAAATTTTACTTTTTTGTGAAAATCAGGCATATTAAATATGTAAAAAAGCAGTAGCTCCGTGAAGAGTCAGCTGCTGCATAATTAGAATTATTCTACAGGCTCAGCTGCGAGCCCGCCTTTGTATATGTCCTGCATATGCAGTGTAAGTACAGAGATAAGCTTCATCTGCTTATCTTGTGGAAAACTTATGAGGCAAAGTCCATCGTCCAATATAATCGTCTTATAACCCTGCAACACGGTCATTCCCGTCGGGTGCGGAGGATGAAAAACGGTGGCGTATGGAGACGTCTAGCCGGTTCTCTTTTGGGAACCCGCCAGATTTATCTGTGCGGAGCAGTCAGATAGTCTTCAAAGCCCTGTCTGTATTTGACTGCCGCTTCTCGTGATGCGGTGATGACCATTGCTTTCGCCTGTCCATCCAGTTCAGTCATTACAGTTGTACGGAAATATTCAATTATAATTTCCACACGCTGCATGATATTAGTCTCATGCAGGTCAATAAACCTTGCAATCTGACGTTTCGCCTTATTGGTCTGATATTCCGGGTCTTCTTTAATCTCTTTATTCAACTGGAAGTATGTGTCATATGTTGTGTAATTTTCAAGGACATTCAGAATGAAACCTTCTTCTATTGCCTGTTTCATAGAATACAGATGGAATGCCTCATTTCTGCCCTTCGTATTGGTTCTTCCAAATAGTTTAAGCGTTGTCGGTTTCGGTGTAGCTGTAAATGCAAACACTGACACGTTTTCCGGCTTTCCGTTCTTGCTTACTTCTTTTGTCAGGATGTCTTCAGCGTCTATTTCTTCACCTTCCCTCAAGACATCCGTCACAGCCTTCATATTTTTACCGGCAGTTGATGAATGTGCTTCGTCAATAATAACGGCAAAGTGCTTATCTTTTAGCGCCTTTACATTACCCACCATATACGGGAACTTCTGGATAGTTGTCACAACAATCTTCGTATTTCCTTCCAACGCCCGGCCAAGGTCTGCAGATGTGCATTTTTCATCCATAACTCGGATGAAACCGGATTTATGCTCTAATGAAAGCACAGCCTGCTGCAGCTGACGGTCTATTACTACCCTGTCAGTACAGATGATGATACTGTCAAAGATAATCTTATTTTCAGCATCATGCAGTGAAGCCAGGCGGTACGACAGCCAGGCAATCTCATTTGTCTTTCCGGAGCCGGCAGAATGCTGCAGCAGGTAGTTCTGGCTGCTCTTGTTTGTCATCACATCGTCAAGCACCTTTCGGATTACGTCCAACTGGTGGAATCTTGGGAAGATGACCGTTTCAGAAATCTTCTTTCTTGGAGCTCTGCTTTCTTTTACTGCTCTTTTTTCGTCTTCTTTTTTCTCTTTTACTTCAATAAACATGAATTTGCTGATGATTTCAAGCACGGAGTCTTTTTGAAGGATGTTATCCCACATATAGTGGACGCTGTACTCGTCTTTTAAGATAGGGTTTCCGGCACCGGTATTAATACCTTCTCCCTTTCCCATGTTGAACGGCAGGAAAAATGTGGCCTCTCCATCAAGCTTGGTTGTCATATACACTTCTTCCAAATCCATCGCGAAGGACACCAGGACGCCGGCTTTGAATCTGAAAAGCCTTGTCTTCGGATTTCGCTCTGTTCTATACTGCAGAATCGCGTTCTCGTAGTTCTGGCCGGCTGCGTTGCATTTTAATTCAAACACCATAATCGCAAGGCCGTTCAGGAACACGACCAGGTCAATTCTTTCTTCGTCCGACGCCCACACCTCTTCTGATGCAGAAAAGATGTTTTCGTTATACAGTTTATTGAGTTCTTTATTATATGTTGTAGCCGGCTTTGCATACATCAGTTTCAGCGGTACATTGGCAATCTCCACGCCATGTTTCAGGACGTCAAGCCTGCTGCCGCGTTTCTTTGTCTCTTCCGCATTGATAGCCGACACAATCACTTCTTCTGTCTTTTCTTTATATATTTTTTTAAGGCTTTCCATCTCATCCGGCTGTGTAGTTTCCAAAAACCGCATCAATTCCTGGCGGCTGACAACAAAAAGCCTGTCGTAGTGGTCTGCCGGCTGGACTTCGTAGCCGCTGGCAGCAAGTTTTTTTAGTATGTATTTTTGATATTCTTTTTCTGACAATATGTTATTCATCAAGGTCTCCTTCTGCCGGAAAGATGCTGCGGGCTGTATGATATGCGGAGATTATATGGGGCGCTGCCCCACACCCCGCAAGGGCGAAGCCGCCCTTGACCTGCCTAAAAACTCGCTTCGCTCGTTTTTCTGTACAAGGCCGCCCGCCTTTGGTGGGCATATCTTTCGGCTGCGATATCAATATGCAGAAAAACCGCATGAAAGTTACATCATGCGGTTAAATTTATGCGTTAAGGCTGCCAATTATTATAAACAGACTCTAGCAATGGAAGATTACAACAACGGGATTTAACACTTCTGTCTCTTCGTGACAGTTCAGCTTCAGGCATAAAGAGCAATGAGTGTAATGTTTCGGCAGTATTCTGTATTGGTTCCCAATCTGATAGTATAGCATTGTATTGGTTTTGCAAAAGTCTTCTGTATTGTGGATTTTGCTCATTACTGATTCGTAGTGGAATAATTGCCTCATCAGGAACCGGAATCATGTTATTGAAATTGATTGCTCCAAGCCGTCCTCCATCAATTTTACGAAAATCTTTATCGTTATGCATTCTTCTATGTTTAGGCTTTGGCGAAGTGAAAGGGGCGTAATATTTAACATCGCCGATTAGTAGTATGATGCCAATATATGGACGTGATTCATTTTTATTATCTGCAACCCGATTATCGTAAGCCCTTATAAATTCTATATATGTATCTTTTATATTATATATATCCATTTTGTCCTCTTATATGTAAAAAGAGATGACATAATGTCATCTCTTTGCTTTTTTAGGTTCTCGCTTTGTTTTCAACTGGTGGAGACGCACCGCTTTTTTAGGTTCCCGTTTTGTTTTTCAACTGGTAGAGACGCACCGCTTTTTTGAGTTCTCGCTTAAATTGGTGGAGACGCACCGCTTTTTCTATGCTTATATTATATGTTATAATCTCTAAAATGTCAATACTTTCACGCTTCCGGCACTTCTTTCTTACCGGTTACATATTCATAAATTAACGATTTTTTATATTCTTCAAGTGTTGCGATTTGGTATTCGTAATTTTGTAAAAGAGCGTCAATTTCGGAACATTTGGAGTCAAGGTAATCGGCGATAGTTAACATTTCTTGCTGAGATGGAACAGCAACCTTTATTTCTCCAAGTTCTTCTTGGTTTATCTTTGGCATTTTCACTCTATCTTGAATAATAAGGCTTACTTGTGATACAAAATAAGTAGATAACATTGAATATACCATAAAAAGGGTTGGAAGCTTTGATTCTATAGGATACATATCCGCGCTACATAATCCATCAAAAGGCGCAACTGTCAATTTATTAAGATTAGGACGTATCTTAGAATATAATATCTGACCACGATAAAATAAATGATTTCCACTGATAACTCCGGATTCCTCTACGGTTTGATGTGATAACAACCTTCCTGTATCTTTCTCAATATTATCTGGAGCAATTTGAGGATATTTCATATATTTGTCTGGCTGTACCAAATTAGATTTAATTGAAGCTATATGCTTAAATCGTACAACCTTCCACCCATCAGGTATCTCCCCAATCCATTCAACCCCGGAATCCTTCATCTTCGCATCCTTATCCAGCCCCTTCGTCACCGCTTCTGTTATAACTGCTTTTTTATATTCTTTTGCCGATTCCATGCGGGCACGGAGATGTTCAATAAGGGTATCAATCTCGGAACATTTGGAGCCAAGGAAATCGGCGATGCGGTGTTGTTCCTTCAGATTTGGCAATACTATATTTAAATTCATAATACGAGACACACTCAGCCCAGGTTGCGCAGCAGTATCAAAAGCATATTGATTAAGGTTCATAGATTCAAGCATTCTAAAAAAATAATTTATAAATACATCATTTTTTAGAGTTACAATAACTGCATGGTCAGTTGCCCAGAATTTTCCATTGACTAAATGAACATTGCCTGCTAAAGCGCCTTGTCGTCCAATCAAAATATGATTGCCATTTTTATTATAGATTTTATAAAATCCTCGCAGTCCATTTCCGCCATAAACAGGATATTCGCCATTATCGCTTATATCTAATGCTGTTATATTATCTCCACTCTTCATCGTGCAATGATACTTAATTTTTGAGAACTCCCACCCCTCTGGCACTTCTCCAATCCACGGAATACCGGAATCGCGCATTTTTCTTTCTTTTTTTTCTTCCATATATGTTAAACGTCTCCTT
>OGPA01003169.1_pt1 | contig 10679 bp, 9 predicted proteins | sample 1552841 | NCBI WGS metagenome assembly OGPA01 (sample SAMEA2579916, study PRJEB22360) | human gut metagenome | reverse complement strand
ATACAAAATTTTTCACATAACATAAAGGAAAAATCGTATATTCTAAATCAACATAGAAACAATTTTCATCTATAATTGCCCCCATTTTTTTTACTATTTCTTTTTTAAATGTTGTTGAATGCATATAGACTATAATATTAGATTTTTTCTCTATATTAGTGATTTTTTTTATTTCCATCATTGCATCATAAGGATATATTAATTCAAAATCTTCTATTTTATCAGCGTTTACGCACTTATAAGGAGTAAGCACTAAATCCGCATCATTGTTTCTTAACCAAAAAACTAATTTTTCCAATTCCTCTGGATCTATCCAATCATCCGAGTCAACAATTTTATAGTATTTTCCAGTTGCCTCTTTTATGCTAGCATTAATAGTTGATCCATGTCCTCCATTTTTTTTATCAATTACCTTAATAATTCCTGGATATTTTTTTTCGTATTGCTTCGCAACATTCAATGTATTATCTTTCGATCCATCATTAACTACAATAAGTTCTAATTCCTCAAGTACATTAGTACTTATAAATGAGTCCAAGCATCTTTTAATATCGAGTTCAGCATTATATGCAGCAATACTGATTGTTAATATCTTCTCCATCATTCACCTCTTAAGAACATTATATTCATACTTTATTTCTCAAATATAAAAAAAACCATAAAAGCGTATATTGTTTTTTAATAAATAATGTTAATAAAAATATGTATTGTCTTTTTAAGTTCTTTCTAATTTTATAAAAATTTGATATATATTTCTGTACCTCTGAATCATTCCTAATTTTTTTTAAATATTGTATATTCTCATTCTTATTATAATCTAGTTTATATCTACTCTGGGTAATTGCTCTTGCAACTATTTCCCATAATTTTTCGCTATACAAATCTTCAAAATTATCAATTTCTAACAATAAGTTATTTTTTTTCATTTCCAATAAAACTTGCTTAAATTGCCAGTAATAATCTTCTCTAAACTTATATGTCATACCATTTTGTACTCTATAATTGTACAAGCACTCATTAAGATAAACAATATTTTGCGCATTAGAATAGACTTCAACCGATTGTAGTGTATCCTCTCCATAATTAAGATTAGAAAATAATGAGTAATCTTTTTCTAATTCTAAACACGATCTTTTAAAAGCCTTACAACATAAGCTAGTTACATCATAAGACTTAAACAGCTCTTTAATGCAATCAGCTTTTAAGATAGTCTTTTTCCTTTTACATCCAAATACATTCTTCGTATAAAAAGACTTTCTTCCCTCTTGATACTTATACATGTTGTAAATTATGACATCATTTATTCCATCCAGAAACGGACTTAAACTCGATAGCAAATTTGTCTCTACGAAATCATCTGAATCACAATTAATTATATACATTCCACGTGATACTTTATATCCATACCGCCTTGTCATAAGAAGTCCTTCATTTTTTTTGTGGAATGATTTAATAATATTAGGATATTTTTTCATTAGTTCATCACATAAACGACCACTTTTATCAGTTGATCCATCATCAACCAATATTATTTCTACATCACCTCTTTTATTATTATCAATTTGCATTATGAATGACATCACACATTGTTCTAAGTATTTTTCAACATTATATACTGGTATTATTATACTAATTAGCATATAAACTCCTAATTTTTGTCCTTCATGGATTATTTTTTATATATTCTTCAACATTTTCATACATTTCTCTCCAATTTTTCCATTCCTGAAGAAACTGAAGAAACTTCTTTCCATGCGAATGCATCACTAATAAATTTGGCACACTTGCTATATAAAATCCACTTTTAATTATTCTATATGCAACTTCAACATCTTCTCCTCCATGCCCTAACTTCTCTGAAAAAGGATATTTTCTTAGAAGTTCTCTTCGCGCCAATGCATTACTGCAACTAAAAATACCCGGATGTATTTCCTGTTCTAATTTGATTCTAGGCATCATTATTCTACTCTTTATGTATCCCAGTCCATTAAACATTTTCTCAGAAAAGCTCCCATCTGGAAGTGCTATAACTTCTCCATAACAACCACCAATTCTTTCGTCCTGGAATACTTTATTTGCAAGTTCTAAGTAATTGTTTCTTTTAGGAACAGAATGTCCACTCAAAAAACACACAATTTCACCAGTTGCGTATTCTACACATTTATTACTGGCAAAACTATAATTAAACTCTTTTTTCTCAATCTGTTCTATTCTAACATCATAATTTTGTGCAATTTTTATTGTATTATCAGTTGATTGTGAATCTAAAATAATAACCTCAAAATTAGAATATGTTTGTTTATTCAAACTTTTCAGCACTTCACCAATATGTTTTTCTTCATTATATGTTCTAATAACTACGCTAATTTTATAATCCATATTAAATTTACCTAACCACTAATTCGTCCACAATTTTTTCTAGTTTCTTATTAAATTTCGCATTATTACTACTCATTTCATGTTCCATTCCAGCAACAATCTGATCATAATTAATTATAAGATCTTTCAACTTATCTACATCTTCAACAGGTATAATTGTTCCCATTCTTTCAGCTACATTTCTAGCAAATTCCACCTGGTGATTATTAACATGTTCATTAAACTGCTGTTGACGAGGTACAACAATCGGAGTCTTGCCAAGCTGTAATGGCATGATAAAACTTGCAGGTCCACCGTGCGTAATTACTATCCGAGCATCTTCTACATTTTTAAGCATCTGTTGATATGGAATCAACTTACTCCATTTGCAATACTTAGGCTCATAAGTACTAAATCCAGTCTGAATGATAACTTCTTCGGTAATCACACCATCTCTTTTCAACTCATCTATTTTCTTTACAAGCCTATTAAATGGCTGTTCATGCGTTCCTACTGTCACAAAAATCATTTTGACATCCTCACTTTTTAAAAAATACTACCTAAATTAATGGCTTTTGGATATACTTTTTTCTGTTCCTCCCACTGAACTATAAATCTATCTGTGACTGGATAAACCATTTTTCCAGTCACAGTTGGCTTATCAATTCTATCAAAAACTTCAATATAAACAAGTTTTGCTCCAAATAATTTACCCAGATAAAAGAATGGAACTGCAACTGCTGCACCACAAGAAATAATCAAATCTGGCTTTTCTTTTTGCAAAATCTCCCATGCAATTTTAGTATTTTTGAGCAATGCTTTTAAGCTACGATTAGTAGGATAATAACACGGATACATTTTTTCCTTATCCAATAAACTTCTTGCATCTTCTTTATCAAATGTAACCCAAAATCTATCTTTATTTTCCCAAAAAGGTTTTAACATATATAAGTGAGTTAAATGTCCTCCTGAAGAACCTACAAGGCATACTTTCATTGTTTATCCTCTCTTTAGAAATATATTTCACACAACTACGCCGGCCTTTTGGCCAGCGTAAATGGCTGTTACTTATTTGTTTCATTTCTGAGTAATCTATTTCTCACACCGATCCCTCACTCTTCACTACCGACCTAACCGTCTTCAACAAAATCCTGCAGTCCAACCCAATCGACCAGTTCTCGATATACTCGGTATCCAGCTTCACGACTTCCTCAAAATCCGTAATATCACTCCTGCCGCTTGCCTGCCACATTCCTGTGATACCAGGTTTAATTGACATACGGCTTCTGTGATGTAACTCATACTGTTCCCATTCATCGACTGTCGGTGGTCTGGTTCCTACCAGGCTCATATCACCTTTCAGTACGTTCCAAAACTGTGGGAACTCATCCAGGGATGTCTTACGGATAAAGTTTCCGATTCCTTTTGGATTACCGTTTTTATCCTTCTTCTCGCTGCCGATGATTCGCGGATCGTAGTCCATCTTGAACATCAGACCTTCCATCTTGTTCTGGCTCATCAATTCTGCTTTTCTCTCTTCGGCATCCATATACATGCTGCGGAATTTATAGATTTTAAATTTCTTTCCGTTCTTACCGATACGCACCTGTGAGAAGAAGATCGGCCCCGGGGATTTGATGTAGATCATCGGTCCTATGACAACGATCAGGATTACGGTAAGCAGGCAGCCGACAATTCCTCCGGCAATATCCATCAGCCTCTTGTAGAGCAGCTGTTTCGGTGATGCGGTATTGATGCTGGATGTAATTACCGAATATCCACCGATTTTTTCTATAAAATTCTTTCCGCTGAGTGATTTTTCCATTTCACCCAGGCTGAGATGTACAGTCAGTCCCATGATGATGATCTCATCGATCAGCTTCTGTGGATATGGTTCTGTCTCGCTGATCTTGACAAAGACTTCGTCAACCCATTCATGACAGAGATATTCACTGATCGTGTCCATATTTCCGACAACCGGTATTCCTGCGATTTCTTTTACACCCGGATTGTCATCAATGAGCGCAATCCCATTGATGGAAAAATTCTGGATCGGAGCGCTCAGGATTTTTTCAATCGTCTCTTTTGCTTCGGCGAGGCTTACCACAACGACCATGGACTTTTCTTTCTTTTTGGTCGCATTCTTTTTCAGGACATTTTCTTTGTGCCATACCCTGCCGACGTAGTCAAAGCATAAATACAAAAATGCGGTATAGAACAACGTTAATCTGGAATAGCTGACTGCCTGCTGTGTTGCAAAGAGATACAGGACAGACAGCAGCATGACCATCAATACATGCTTGGCTGTCTTGGTAAATTCTATGTAATAGCCCCGTTTCAGGATATCCTGATAGGACTGTCCCAGAAACATGACCACGATCTGGCACAGCATAAATACAAATGCGACTGTGCGGTAGATCTGATCACTGTACGGGTTTTCCAACCCCTGTCGTACTAAGTATGCAACTACAAAGGCAAGCTGAAGGCAGAAAATATCCAGAAGGATAAAATCCCAGTGTTTCAGCCACCCCTGTGGTGATTTCTTATACATACGCTTCCCCCTTACAAAAATCTTTCTATATTTTACAGATTTCGGATTCTGCTGTAGTCCCGAGATCATCGCTGCCATACAGTTCCCTGCAGCAGTCTCTGCACAGCTGTCCGGCTCCCGGAATATAACATTTCCGTTCACTGACCGGCATCTGCACCGGTACATCAGTAACGACACCACAGAGCACGCATCTCTCGAACGAATTCTCTTCAGAATCCATCTGTAATTTTTTCTCTTTTCTGTCGAAGAAAAATCTCTTTTTCATATTTAATCCTTATATTTATAACTTATCTAATATGTAACAAATTTAAAATCTGAATGATTTCAGATCTTAAATTTGCTGCATATTATTTACCTGTGTTCTGTTTCGTGAATTTCTCTCTGGAATTCTTCCACAGACATATTTTCATTGCCGGTCGGCTTATTTCCTACCGGATGGAAAGTCGGTACGATTTCTTCTACCATCTCAACGATGTGAGGACTGTTTTCGTAACTTGCCTGTGCCAGTTCTGTCAGCTGTCCGAGGAATTTACTGATATCAAACGGAATTGGTTTGCCGATATGGATCAGATCATTATCGGTTTTCTTCATTCCCTCTTCTGCCATCAGCTTCTCTTCGTAAAGCTTCTCACCAGGACGCAATCCTGAATAAACGATTGGAATTTCCACATCCGGTTCATATCCGGAAAGTTTGATCAGGTTTCTCGCAAGACTGTCGATCTTGACCGGTTCACCCATATCCAGAACGAAGATCTCACCGCCCCAGGCATAGGTTCCTGCTTGAAGTACCAGGCTGACTGCCTCCGGGATCGTCATGAAGTATCTCACGATATCCGGATGTGTAACTGTCACCGGGCCGCCCGCTTCGATCTGTTTCTTAAAGAGTGGAATAACTGATCCGTTACTTCCAAGAACATTTCCGAATCGAACTGCCACAAACTGTGTTCCCTGTCGATCTTTGTTCTTGACGCTCTCGATATGTACGCTGGAACGCTCTTCCGGCCGGCTCTTCATGGCTGCCGTCGTCCTGTCTCCCGGAATCTGATCCTCGAAGTATTTATCCATGTGTGCATGAAGAAGTGGAAGGACATCCATTCTGCCGGCCTTGCTCACTGCATCCATACTCTGGATGACCATTTCGCAGAGACGTTTGCTTGCGCCCATGATGTTGGTCGGATTTACTGCCTTATCCGTACTGATCAGGATAAATCTTGATGCACCGTGCTTCAGTGCCGCATACGCTGTTTTGTATGTACCGATCACATTGTTCTTGATGGACTCGTTCGGGCTTGTCTCCATAAGCGGCACATGTTTGTGTGCTGCTGCATGATATACGATTTCCGGCTTGTATTTCTCGAACACCATATTGATTCTTCGGCTGTCTCTGACAGATCCGATCAGCACAACGAGGTTGAGGTTTTTGTACTTACGTCTTAGTTCCTGTTCGATATCGTATGCATTATTCTCATAGATATCAAAAATGATCAGCTGTTTCGGTTCATGACCTGCGATCTGTCGGCAAAGCTCACTTCCAATAGAGCCACCGCCGCCGGTAACAAGGATTGTTTTTCCTTTAATGTACTGGAAGATCTCTTCCATGTTTACTTTGATCGGATCTCTTCCAAGCAGATCTTCGACTGCTACTGCTTTCATCTTGCTTAAGGAAACCTGTCCGTTTGCCAGCTGGAATACTCCCGGCAAAGTCTTGAGTTCACATTTTGTTTCCTTACAGATATTGAGGATATCTCTTCTGTCCTCCACCCGTGCGGTAGGGATTGCAAAAAGGATCTGGTCAATGTTGTATTTCTCGACGTTTGCCATGATGCTGTCACGTCCGCCGACGATAGGAACTCCTTCTGTCAGACGTCCCCATTTGTTCGGGTTGTCATCGATCACACAGCATGGCTTAGCAGTTGCCTTGACGGATGTTTTCAGCTCCCTCAGGATCATCTGCCCGGCTGCACCGGCACCAATGATCATAGTTCTGTGTGTTGCCATCGCATCCTTTTCGCGTTTGGCACGCTCCAGTGTGATATAACGATACATAAAGCGGACTGCCACGGTTAGGATAAACTGTGAAATGCATCCTACGATATAATAGGAACCGGGCATTCGCTCATAAAATGTCGTGATCCCGACTACCTGAAATACTGTTGTGACCACCGTTGCCACAAAAATGCGGTTCAACTCGGTAAAGCTGGCGAAGCGCCATACGCTATTATACATATGTGCCACATAAAACACGATCAGTGAAAATGCTGTATAAAAAGGTGCAAACCTCAGGAATGCACTTAAATAATTCTCTGGTATGCTGGAATAGGCCAGATCAAATCTCAGTAAGAGGCCAAAAAAATACGAAAAGTTGATTGCGACAATGTCGTAGATGATCAGATAAAATGCGATAATTTTCCAATGTTCGATTGGTTTTCTTTTTCTTACGCTGTTGCTCATTTTCTTCCCCCGTCTGTTTTATAAACATCTGCATTTTATCACATAAACATATTTCTGTAAACCCCTTGGGATCTGGTTTTACCCCCCCCGATGCGAAAATTTCTCGAAAAATCACGGAGTTTTTATGCCAAAAAACAAAGAAGATCAGGAACTCCATGCCGGTTCCTGACCTTCCTAGTTTTTATATAATAATACACACCATGCCGCCTTTGCTGTCGTTGACGATCTTCTGCATGGTGTCCTGCAGTTTGGACTGGCTCTCTTCTCCAATGGAAGTCAGTTTGCTTCGGATGCCGTCCTGCACCAGCTGTTCTATGGATTTTCCAAATATATTCGTTTCCCAGATGCTTTCGCCGCGCTGTCCGCTTTCGCCGATATACTGGATCAGATCCTTTGCCTGCTGCTCAGTTCCCACGATCGGAGCGATTTCTGTTTCTATGTTAGCTTTGATCATGTGGATAGAAGGGCTCTTGGATTTTATCCGGACACCGTACTTGCTGCCCTGCCGTATGACGGACGGTTCCTCAATCTGGATCTCGCCAAGTTCTGGCACTACCACACCGTAGCCGCTTTCTCTCACAGACTCCAACGCCGCCTGCACTTTGACGTATTGTTCTTTCATTGCCGCGAGTTCTTTCATCGTATGGATCAGATCATATTCTGTTTCCATCTGGATACCGCTCATTTCACTTAACATACGATAATAATATTCGTCCCTGATCTGAATTCGTATACGCACTTTTCCACTAGACAGACTGACCTCCTCCAACAGGACATCCTGCACAAAAGGAGCTGTCAGCTGAACAGATTCCCGGGTTATATTTTTAATATGAAGTAATTTTTTCATCTGTTCGCGTATCTGCTCCAGCAGCTTCAATTTCAGCTCATGATCATTCGGCAGCATTTCCACCCATTTTGGTACGAAGAACTGAATCTCACTTACCGGAAATTCATACAGTATATTGGAAAGGATTCTGGTGACATCTTCTTTTCGCAGCTGCTCGCAGTTGGCTGCCATAGTCGTTACACCATATTTATTCTGCAGATTTCTGACAAGTTCCTGCGTTTCTTCTTTATATGGCATCTGGGAGTTTACAAGAATCAGAAATGGTTTGCCCTGTTTTTTCAGAAGGTTTATAGTCAGTGCCTCTGCATCAGCGAAATTTTCTCTTGGAAGTTCGCCGAAGCTTCCATCTGTCGTAACCACCAGTCCGATCGTTGCATGTTCCTGAATGACTTTGCGTGTGCCAGTCTCTGCTGCTTCATGAAAAGGAATCGCTTTTTCAAACCATGGAGTTTTTACCATGCGTTCTCTTCCGTCTTCAATGTGGCCGCTCGCATCTTTTACGAGAAATCCTACGCAGTCAATCAGACGGATCCGTACTTTCTGATCATCCCCTAAATTTACATTCACTGCTTCTTTTGGGATAAATTTGGGTTCTACGGTTGTGATGAGCTTCCCGGAACCGCTTAAAGGGAGCTGATCACGCACTTCCGCCTGTTTTGCCGGTTCCATATCCGGCAGTGCCACCAGCTCCATAAATCTCCGGATAAATGTGGATTTTCCTGTACGGACTGGGCCAACAACGCCTATGTATATGTCACCGCCGGTACGTGCCTGAATATCCCGGTAAACCTGAAAATTTTCCATATAAAAAAGCCCCCTTGCATATATTCACACAATCCCATGTATTGTTATAATATATGTCCTGGGGGCTTTGGTTATGATTTTTTATTATGCTCTTTGAGATAGGCTTCTCTTCCCTGCTCATAAAGGTTGTTACCTTCACAGTCAATGATGACCACCAGCGGCATCTCTTCTACATAAAGTCTGCGGAGTGCTTCGGACTGAAGGTCTTCGTAGGCAACAAGTTCTGCTTTCTTGATGCATTTCGCAAGAAGTGCTCCTGCCCCGCCGATCGCTCCGAAATAAACGCCACTGTATTTCTTCATAGCCTCTACGACTTCCGGAAGACGGGCGCCTTTTCCGATCATGCCACGGGCTCCTACAGACATCATGGTTGGTGCATAAGCATCCATACGGCCGCTGGTAGTTGGGCCTGCGGAACCGATGACCTGACCCGGTTTTGCAGGGGTCGGGCCTACATAATAGATTGTGGCATCCTTTGGATCAAACGGAAGTTCTTCTCCTCTGGCAAGTGCTTCGCACATTCTCTTGTGACCGGCATCACGGGAGGTATAGATTGTTCCTGTCAGATAAACGGTGTCACCTGCATGGAGTGTCCTCGCAAGTTCTTCGGTAAGTGGTAATGTAATATGACGTTCCATCTTAGATCACCTCCGTTTTGTGCCGTGTTACGTGGCAGCTGATGTTGATCGCACATGGCATACCGGCAATGTGAGTCGGCATTGTTTCGATGTTCAGACCGATTGCAGTCGTCTTTCCGCCAAATCCCTGTGGACCGATCCCAAGCTGGTTGATCTTCTCGAGCATTTCTTTCTCGAGGTCTGCATAATATGGATCTTCGTTCTCGGAATCTACCGGGCGCATCAGGGCTTTCTTAGCAAGAAGGGCAGCTTTATCAAAAGTTCCTCCGATTCCAACGCCAACAACCATCGGTGGACATGGGTTCGGTCCGGCTGTTTCGACTGTTTCAAGGATAAAATCCTTGATTCCCTGAAGTCCTGCTGAAGGCTTGAACATACGGATCATGCTCATATTTTCGCTGCCAAAGCCCTTGGGAGCCACGGTGATCTCCACCGAGTCTCCCTCCACGATCTCATAATGAAGGATGGCCGGTGTATTGTCGCCGGTATTCACCCGCTCGATGGGGTCCTGCACCACGGATTTTCTTAAAAATCCCTCTGTATACCCCTGGCGGACGCCTTCATTGACCGCCTCCGTGAGACTGCCGCCGGTAAAGTGTACCTCCTGGCCCGCCTTTAAAAATACCACGGCCATTCCGGTATCCTGGCAGATGGGGATCATGTCCTCCCCGGCGATCCGGAGATTCTCCTCCAGCTGGTTTAAGATCTGTTTTCCCAGAGGGGATTCCTCCCTGCTTACAGCCTCATCAAAGACCTGCTTCATGTCCGGAGACAGGAAATGGTTGGCTTCAATGCACATCTCCCTTATGTTTTTTGTGATCTCGCTTACTGAAACCTCTCTCATGGCCTCTCCTTTGTTCCTTTAGAATTTCGGTCTGTATAAAACCTCATTGACTGTATAGACCGTAACGAACGCGTCCTTATCCGTCTTCGTAATGAAATTCATCAGCTTGGAATATTCATTCTTCGATACAATGGCTATGATCTCCCGGCGCACCGTATTGTCGTAAGCGCCCCTGGCCTCATAGAT
>OGPA01003164.1_pt1 | contig 10695 bp, 10 predicted proteins | sample 1552841 | NCBI WGS metagenome assembly OGPA01 (sample SAMEA2579916, study PRJEB22360) | human gut metagenome | reverse complement strand
CGTAGTTCTGGAACACCATTGCGATGTCGCGGTCCTTCGGCTGCATCGTGGTGACATCCTTGCCACCAATGAGGATGCGGCCCTTGTTGACCTCCTCCAGGCCGGCGAGCATACGAAGGGTCGTAGACTTACCACAGCCAGAAGGGCCAACGAGGACGAGGAACTCGCCATCCTTGATATCAAGATTCAGATCATCCACGGAGGGCTTATCGTTGCCCGGGTAGATACGAGTGACGTGGTCGAAAACGACTTCTGCCATAATTACTAATCCTTTCAGAGGCAGGTACGTGCCTCACGATCCGTTGTAAAGGGATTTGTTCTTTACTGCGCTTCCGCCCTCGCCACCGACGTACAACTTTGCTTTCGGAAACTGCAAGCTTCAGCGTTTACTTTTTTTCCGGTTCAGTGAAGGTTCTCTTCGTTGAGCCGAGAACTACTATACACGGACCGTGGACCAAGGCAAGTGGCGTGTCTGAAAATGTAGTTAACTTTATGGGCGTTTCTGGGGGTGTTGTGTGGTTCGGCCCATGACACGCCTGTTTCTCGAACGTGCGAACCGGCACGCCCGGCGTAGAGCAGGTCTGCTCTTCCCGAACTGACGGATTCCATCAGTCGCCGACTAATGCAACACAGACTCGAAGGTGACGCCGTTGCGGGCGGCTTTGCGCTCGGCCTTGCGCTCCTCGGCGTTTTCGATGCGCTGGATGCGCAGCTGGCGCCAGTCCTCGCGCATGTCGCGGAAACGGTCGGCCAGCGTTACGTCATCGTTCTCGGCATCGCCATCAGTACCGCTGCCATCGGCCTTACCGAACGTGCCATCGGCCACCTTGGTGATGCCCAGCTTGAGCAGTCCGAGCAACTCACGCAACGTTTCCGGTACGGGCTCATCGCCCTCATCGGCGGACTTGGTCAGGCCCTCGATGCGACGACGAAGCGCGTCGGCGTCCTCGGGATCGATCTTGAGCCCGGCGATCAGCGACTGGCGCATGGTCTCGTAATCGAGGTTGGCAAAGAAATTCAGCTGTTGCAGCGTCATGAAGCCCTTGAGCTCGGGGAATCGGTGGACGATGTATTCCTCGCGGTCGTCGGCGGCGCGGGTCCAGTCGCGGGTGAGCTGCGGATCCCAGTTGGCGGTAATCGATCCCTCGCGCATGCGGTAGTGGTACAGCGCCTTGGGCAGACGGACCACGCGCGTGGCCTCGCCGATCACGTTGCAGATACGGGAGAGATCCTCGATTTTGCGACCCACCGGGAAGGAGAATCCGGTGCCCTGATAGGTGGAGGCGGGTGCCAGGAAGGCCCAGAAATAGCCGTCAATCTCAGCCTTGACTTGCTTTTTGATGACCTCGACCGGGGTCAGGACCTGCACCTCGGTGAAGTCGTTGTGGCGATAGTTGGACAGCAGCGGCTTGTTGTTCTCGGAGATGGTGTCGAACTGGAACATCACGAGGTCGGCGTCATACTCGCGCATGGCGTTCAGGCAGTCCTCCACCAACGTGGGTGCCACGGTGTCGTCGGAATCGGCGAAGTATATGTACGCACCGGTGGCCCCGGCGATGCCGGTGTTGCGGGCGTCGGACAGGCCGCCGTTGGGCTTGTGAATCACGCGTATGCGCGGGTCGCGGGCGGCCCAGGCGTCGCACATGGCCGGGCAATTGTCGGGCGAGCCGTCGTCGACCAGCAGAATCTCCAGATTGGCGTACGTCTGCGCAGCAACGGACGCCACGCATTCGTCGAGGAACTTCTCGACCTTATATACTGGGATGATGATGCTGACCAACGGCTCATGTTCCATATCTCCAGCGTAGCGCCGCCGTGCGAACGCGGCGGCGCTGCGGGTTCGCGGACCGCGAAACCCTTAGAAGTCCCAGTCGTCGTCATCGGTTTCTTCGGCTTTGCCCATCACGTAGGAGGAGCCGGAGCCGGAGAAGAAGTCGTGGTTTTCGTCGGCGTTCGGGCTCAGGGCGGCCAGGATCGCGGGGTTCACATCGCAAATCTCAGCCGGGAACAAAGCCGGGTAGCCGAGGTTCATCAGCGCCTTGTTACCGTTGTACCGCAGGAACTTCTCGACGTCATCGGTCAGGCCCACGCGGTCGTACAGCGACTGGGTGTACTCCACTTCGTTGTCGTACAGCTCGTTGAGCAGGTCGTACGTGTAGTCCTGCAGATCCAGACGCTCGGCATCGCTCAGCTGGGCGATGCCCTTCTGGTACTTGTAGCCGATGTAGTAGCCGTGGACGGCCTCATCGCGGATGATCAGACGAATCACGTCGGCGGTGTTCGTCAGCTTGGCGTGCGCGGAGAAGTACATCGGCAGATAGAAGCCGGAGTAGAAGAGGAACGATTCGAGCAGGGTGGAGGCCACCTTGCGCTTGTACGGGTTGTCGCCCTCGTAGTAGTCGAGCACGATTTCCGCCTTTTTCTGCAGGAACTCGTTGTTCTCGCTCCAGTCGAAGGCCGCGTCGATCTGTTCGGTGGAGCACAGGGTGGAGAAGATGGACGAGTAGCTTTTGGCGTGCACGGATTCCATGAAGGCGATGTTGGTGTACACGGCCTCCTCGTGCGGGGTGAGCGCGTCCGGAATCAGGGAGACGGCGCCGACCGTGCCCTGGATGGTGTCAAGCAGGGTCAGGCCGGTGAAGACGCGCATGGTGAGCGTGTGCTCGTCCTCGGTCATCTTCTGCCAGCTGGGGATGTCGTTGGAGACGGGAACTTTTTCGGGCAGCCAGAAGTTGCCGGTCAGGCGGTCCCAGACCTCAAGGTCTTTCTCGTCTTCGAGGCGGTTCCAGTTGATTGCGGAGACGCGGTCGATGAGTTTCAGCGGTTTGCGCGGAATGGAGATAGGTGCCATGAGTAGTGTTCCTTATTACTCGTTGTCGTTGTCGTTATCGTCGTTGGACTTGTTTTCGAACTCCTCCGGCGCGGTCAGCCGGAGCAGTGCTCTATAGATGGTTCGTGACATTGTTGGTTCCTTAGATGGTGGAGCCCCCTCAGTCCGCTTCGCGGCCAGCTCCCCTCTCTGAGGGGAGCTGTCGGCGTTAGCCGAGTGAGGGGAGTAACAACGGCTCTCTGGTTGTTCAATGCGTGCGGAGACCGCCGTCTGAGGCCGAAGGCGTACGAAGGTACGTCGAGTGCCGAAGAAAGGCGGTATACGCTCCCTCGAACGATCAGAGCATGCAGGAGACGCAGCCTTGGACTTCAGTGCCTTCCAGGGCTTGCTGGCGGATGCGGATGTAGTAGAGGGTTTTGATGCCCTTGCGCCAGGCGTAGATCTGGGCCTTATTGAGGTCGCGGGTGGTGGCGGTGTCCGGGAAGAACAGCGTCAGCGACAGTCCCTGATCCACGTGCTGGGTGGCCTCGGCGTACGTGTCGACGATGGCCTTCCAGCCGATCTCGTAGGCGTCCTTGTAGTACCCGAGGTTGTCGTTGGTCATGTAGGCGGCCGGGTAGTACACGCGCCCGATCTTGCCTTCCTTGCGAATCTCGATCTTGGAGGCGATCGGGTGAATCGAGCTCGTGGAATGGTTGATGTACGAGATCGAGCCGGTGGGCGGCACGGCCTGCAGGTTCTGGTTGTAGATGCCGTCCTTCAGAATCGCGTCGCGCAGGGCCTCCCAGTCGGCCGCAGTCGGGATCGCGATGCCGTACTGTTCGAACAGCGCACGGACCCGTTCGGTGCGCGGAGTGAGCGAACGACGACCATCGGTGTACTTGTCGAAGTAGTTGCCCTGGCCGGCCGGCTTGGCGTAGTCGCTCGTAGCGAAGCTGGCGAACGTGCGGCCATGCTCCACGGCGAGCGCGTGCGAGGCACGGTAGGCGTGGTAGGCCACGGTCATGAAGTACATGTCGGTGAAGTCGAGGCCCTCTTCAGAACCGTACTGGATGCCTTCGCGGGCCAGGAAGCCGTGCAGGTTCATCTGGCCGAGACCGATGGCGTGGCCCTCCTCATTGGCGCGGCGAATCGAAGGCACCGCGTTGATGCTGGTGTGCTCGGCCACCGAGGTGAGTGCGCGGATCGCCGTCTCCACCGTGTGGCCCAAGCCGCCATCCATCGCCTTAGCGATGTTGAGCGAACCCAGATTGCAGGAGATGTCGCGGCCGACATGCGCATACGTGAGGTCCTCGTTGTATGCGCTCGGCTCCTGAACCTGCAGGATTTCCGAGCACAGGTTGGACATGGTCACGCGACCTTCGATCGGGTTCGCGCGGTTGACCGTGTCCTCGAACACGATGTACGGGTAGCCGGATTCGAACTGCAGTTCGGCGATGGTGGTGAAGAACTTACGGGCGTCGATGTAGGTCTTCTTGATGCGGTCGTCGGCCACCATCTCGTCATAATGCTCGGTAACGGAGATGTCGGCGAACGGCTTGCCGTACACGCGCTCCACGTCGTACGGGCTGAACAGGGCCATCTGGGCCTTCTGTTTGGCCAGTTCGAACGTGATGTCCGGAATCACCACGCCAAGAGCCAGCGACTTGATGCGGATCTTCTCGTCCGCGTTCTCTCGCTTGGTATCCAGGAAGCGCAGGATATCAGGGTGGTGGGCGTTGAGGTACACCGCGCCCGCGCCCTGACGTGCGCCGAGCTGGTTGGCATAGGAGAAGGAGTCCTCCAGCAGCTTCATGACCGGAATCACGCCGCTGGACTGGTTCTCGATGTGCTTGATCGGGGCACCGAGCTCGCGCAGGTTGCTCAGCAGCAGGGCCACGCCACCGCCGCGCTTGGAGAGCTGGAGGGCCGCGTTGATGCCGCGCGAAATCGACTCCATGTTGTCTTCGATGCGCACCAGGAAGCAGCTGACCGGTTCGCCACGCTGGGCCTTGCCGAGGTTCAGGAAGGTCGGGGTGGCGGGCTGGAAGCGGCCGGCAAGCATTTCGTCGGCGTATTCGATGGCCTGCTGCTCATTGCCGGCGGCGAGCTCCAGGGCCACAGCGGCGCAACGCTGCGGGAAGTCCTCAAGATAGAGGCGACCATCGAACGTCTTGAGCGCGTAGGACGTGTAGAACTTGAACGCACCAAGGAAAGTGCCGAACTCAAAGCCGGCGGATTCCACGTGCTCGTAGATGCGGTCGAGGAATTCAGCGGAGTACTGGTTGAAGACCGCAGGGTTGTAGTACTGGTTGCTGATCAGGTATTCGAGACGCTCGGCGGTGGAGGCGAACCGCTTGCTGTTGGTGGCCACGTGCCCTGTCACGTATTCGCGTTCGGCGGCCTTGTCTTTGTCGAACTGGATCTTGCCGTCGGCGTCATAGAGGTTGAGCATCGCGTTGAGCGCGTGGTAATCGTGCGCCGGGTCGTACTGTTCCGCTGCGGTGTCGGCAGTATTGTCGAGCGGCAGGCCGGTGGCGGTGAGGTCAGTCATTGGAAATCCTTGGAATATGGCAGAAGTGTGTTTACTCAGACAGTTGCTCCCCCCAGTCAACTTCGTTGACAGCTCCCCTCGGAGAGGGGAGCCAATACCTCGAGGGGGTCAAGATTTACTGTTCGGTGAAGAAGCGGACGAGGCCGTTTCGCACGGCGGCAGTGTCTTCCGGGGTGCCCATGAGTTCGTAACGGTAGAGGTAGGGCACCTTGCATTTGGCGGCGATGATGTCTCCGGCGGCACAGTAGGCCTCACCGAAATTGGTGTTGCCTGAGGCGATGACGCCGCGAATCCACTCGCGGTTGGCTGGATCGTTGAGGAAGCGTTTGACCTGAATCGGCACTGCTTTCTTGACCACGCCGCCGCCATAGGTGGGCACCATGATGACGTACGGTTCGCGGACGTTTAGCGCCGGGTCGGCGGCCCGCAACGGGATGCGGTAGACGTTGATGCCTTCGTCCTGCAAACGGCATCCGGCCACGAACCGTGCGGTGTTTTCGGAGGCCGACGAGAAGTAGACCAATGCGCCGATCGTCTTGCCTTCGGCCGCGAATTCGGGCTGGCTCAGACTCACGCGGACACCGTGGCGGCGGCGCGGTTGTCGGCGGCCACCTGCTGGGCGACTTCGCGAATCAGGTCGGGGCGGTAGCCGGTCCAGGAGTTGTCCGGCGTGATGACCACCGGAGCCTGCTGGAAACCGGCGGCCTGCAGCTGCTCAAGGGTGGAGGGGTTCTGCGTCAGGTCCACGGTTTCAAACGGCACACCCAGCTTGGTGAGCTGGCGCTTGGTGGCATCGCACTGCGGGCAATGCGGCTTGGTGAACACGGTGACGGTCATGGCGACTCCCCTTGATGTGGTTCTGATGAACAGTGAAGCGAAGGCCATATTACAGCGGTGTGATTTGAAATCAAGGCACTATATGTAGTGGCGCGTGTCACATAACAAACCTAGATATAGGGTTTTTCGTTGATATTCCGCCATTCCCATGCACCCCCGAAAATCGGCGTGCAGCGACCCGCCCAATCACATGTGGCATTGTTCACATTTGCGTTTGAACCGCTCTTCGACTGATCCTCAACCGCCCTGCAACCGCCATCTTGAGTTTCGAGGGGCTGTTTTGACCCTTTCCGGAGATCTATCTCCGTTTCGAGGGGCTGGTACTCAAGTAAGCGCATCCCCAAAATGGCGGAATGACGGTGGGGCGAAGCCGTTTATACCCGTGTTCTAGCGGGCCACCAGCCCCTCGAAACGGGAGTAAACCTCTACGGAAGGCCAAATCAGCCCCTCGAAGCGGAGAACGGATACCTCGGCACCCCGTGTGGAGCCAGAAGGCCCGGCCGGATGTCCAAACGAGCATCCGGCCGGGCCTTAAAAGTAGTTGTTCAGTTATCAGAATCGATGCGGCGCGATACTACTCCGCGTCTTTACGGCTCCAACAGATCTTCGATGCGGCAGCCAAGCGTGCGGGCCAAAGCGAGCACGGTGGAGACGGCAGCTTTGCCAAGGTCTTTGCGGCGCTGCTCGTACATTTGGATGGAGCGCAGGGTAACGCCGGAGCGGCGGGCCAGCCCGGATTGGCTGAGTCCGGCGCGCACGCGGATCGTGTGCAGCCGGGAGTCGCCCTCGGTGCGATTATGGGCGGCCCGCTCGTCGTACACGTCGACGAATCGGCTTTCGTCGGCTTCGTGCAGAGTCGGGTACAGTCGCACGATATCGTCGAGCGACAGCACATCGAGAATGTCCGAGAACCGCACTCCCCTGGTCCATTGGCAGTATGCGAGTACCCATCCGGCCCAGTATTCGGGTGTTGAGCCGGCGCGCAGGGCGGCTGGCGGCATATCGAGAATGCGCGCCCAACCGGTTTGCCGCATGATTTCGGCCACCAGCTCCTCGCCGGACATGCCACACACGTATTTGGGCGTGCCTCGCCCGAAAAGCGCGGCCGCCTCGGAGGTGGCGAAGAAGTCCATGAATAGGCCGACCGGCAACCCGCAATCGTTCAGCGCATAATCGAAGGCGCCGGCCAAGTTGGCCATGGCGTCCGGCAAGTATGTCTCATCATAGGCGGGGATCATCGTTGGTCACTTTCTCGCGGATGATGTCGCGCATGAACAGGCCGTCGAGATCGGCTTCTGCACTTTTGCGGCGGTAGGCTTCGCGAGCTGTGCGGTCGCGCTCGTTACGCAATCCGTGGTAGGTCGAAGCGCGGGCGATTTCGCAGCCTTGGAACCGCAGTGCCGCGAATGCCTGAGGACTGGCGAGTACGATCTGCTTGCCGAGCTCGCCCAACCGCATCGCCTCAGCGAGTTGGTCGATGGAAATCGCGTTATTGACAAAAGCGCGGGCGAACGAGAAATACGAATCGTCGGCACGATATCCGACGATGACGTCAGCCTGACTGGCATCCGGCAGAAACACTTGTTTCAGATATTCGATGCCTTGCGCGGCGACGGTGGTGGTCGGCTGGAAACGACGGTTTTCGACCAGCATGGCCAGCCAGTTCAGGATGGTGTAGGGCGGCTGGGACAGGTCCAGGAAGAGGAGCCCGTCCGTGGTCAACGTGTACCGATTCGCGAAACCGTCATCCATTCCCGCGCACGCCCATTCCTTGGCCAGCTCGACGCTGCGCGTGCAATAGAATCCGCGGCCATAATCGTTGTTCGGCTTGACCAGCCCGTATTCAGGATGCTTGATGACATGCGAAGAGCCATGCCACAGTTCGATCGATGCGGTCTCCATTGGCCGGCTCCTTCTCTCTCCTTACATATTCTTGATTATATCACTGTGGTGATAGTCATAAGGGAAATACGAGATGAAAAATACCGCTGTATACGTTCGTACACAACGTGAAATGTATACGAACGTATACAACACTGATGTCCGGAGTCATGCTCCGCAGTGGCGCAGCGGACGCGCCACTACAATCGGAATATGGGACTGAAGACGTGGAAGAAGTGGACGGACTGGCCGCTGATGGTGCTGTCCGTGGTGTTTCTGGTGGTGTATTCGTGGGAAATTCTCTCCCGCACGCATATCGCGCTGTGTGAAACCGTCATCAACGTGATCTGGGTGGTGTTCGTCGTCGATTATGTGGTCTCGCTGTGGTTGGCTGACGATCGCTGGCAGTGGTTCAAGCACAACCTGTTCACGCTGCTGACCATCGCGCTGCCGATGCTCCGGCCCTTGCGACTGTTGCGTTTGCTGACCGTGCTGCACGTGCTGAACCGCACCTCCGGCATGGCGGTGCGCGGGCGCATCACCGTATACGCGGTCGGCGCGGTGGGAATGCTCATGTACGTGGGCGCGCTGGCCGTGTATTCCGTGGAGCGCGGGGCGTCCGGATCCACGATCACCGACTTCGGCACGGCGTTGTGGTGGGCGTTCGTGACCGTGACCACCGTGGGATATGGCGACTTCTCGCCGGTCACCTTCCAAGGCAAGATCATTGCGGTGGTGCTGATGTTCACCGGCATCGCGTTGATCGGTATTGTGACGGCCACGCTGGCCTCGTGGATCGTGGATCAGGTCAATCTGGAGACGGATCGGCGCGAGGACGCTCGGGAGAAGGAAGTGGCCAAGGAAGCCGCGCAAGAGGCTATTGCGACATCAGCCAATCCTGAAATCGACCTATTGCGCGAGGAAGTGCGTGAGCTGACCGCTACGGTAGCCGGTCTGCGCACCGAACTTGAGCGACGTTGATTGGCGAAGCGGGACAAACAACGATTCTGCCAAGAAGGTCCGCGTCAGTTGTTGTCACCGCGGATTGCGGCAGAATCATTGTCGCCACGGCTGTTTTCTTCAGTCGGCTCAACCCAACTTTTGATAATTTTTATTTTTTTGATATTTTTGATAATTTTTATTTTAGGTTGATTCAGCGAGGAGGCGGTCCACATGAAGGCAAAGGAAAACCCATTCAAGCCAACGGCAGGAGGGGAACCGCCCCTGCTCATCGGCCGAGGCAAAGTTATCCGCGATTTCGAGAAAGGTCTCGATAACGGAGTCGGTGCCCCAGGGCGCATTATGCTCGTCACCGGCGCTCGTGGAACCGGAAAAACCGTGATGCTCACTGTGTTCGGAGACCGGGCCAAAGCGCGCAGATGGGATGTCATCGAAGAAACGGCCTCTGCCGGACTATGCGAACGCCTTGTTGATGCCTTACGAATCGGGCGAGGGGCCCTTGACCACCTCGCTATCCGACCATCGTTGACTTTTGCTGGAGCGGGCATCGGCCTCGGAGAAGCCGAACTATCCCCGAAGCGTATGCCCGAAACGTTGAGAAGTGCCATTGCCGGACGGTTGGATGCGCTTGAGAAGCGCCATGCTGGGTTGCTTATCACCATTGATGAGACTCAAGCGGCTGAGCGATCCGACATGATTGCCATCGCCACTGCCATACAGCATCAAATCAGGGAACGACGCAATATCGCCATCGTGTTCGCCGGTCTCCCACAGATGATTTCTGATTTGTTCAATGACGAAGTCATCACGTTCCTACGTCGCGCGAAAACGAACATACTCACAGATATTCCTCTTGATGAAGTGCGCGATGCTTTCGCCACAACATTCCACGCCTCCGGCATGTCCATCACCGACGCTCAATTAAGCACTGCAGCCAATGTGACAGCCGGATACCCCTATATGATTCAACTGGTTGGCTACCATATCTGGGATGCCGCAGACATGCGGGACTCGGATACCATCATCGACGCTGATGTTACGGCAGGTATCGAGGAAGCACGTATTGACCTTGATAACGCCGTGTGCATCCCGGAGTTGCAAGGCTTATCCAAAAACGACCGTGAGTATCTCGAAGCCATGGCAGCGTCAGATGGTCCCTCTCCCACCGTGAATGTTGCACAGCGCATGGGCAAAACGCCTAACTATGCCGCCACCTACCGCAAACGCCTCCTTGACGCCTTCGTTATCCGCGAAACAGAACGAGGCGAAGTCGATTTTGCCGTGCCCTTCCTGCGCGAATACTTGCGTCGGAATCAGTAATCGGCACAATGCACAGTATCGATATATTCCGTTCCATATAATGACTTTTCGCATTCAGATACACAATGGACGGCCTGTTGAGTAGCACTCAGCAGGCCGTCCATTCTATTTAGCTATTCAGTTATCGGAGACACACCTCAGGCCTTGACCGGAGCGCCAGCGACCTGCTGGGAGGCCATCACGCCGAACAGGTAGCCGTCTTCGGAGAAGTATTCGAAGGTACGACCGGCCCGGATTCAACTTGTAAGTGCAACGGCTGGTTTCGGGTCGGCTTGTTTTGATTGTAGCTTGGCGATCTCCTCGTCCCATACCTCGTTGGGCGTTTTGTAGCCGA
>OGPA01003163.1_pt1 | contig 10701 bp, 10 predicted proteins | sample 1552841 | NCBI WGS metagenome assembly OGPA01 (sample SAMEA2579916, study PRJEB22360) | human gut metagenome | reverse complement strand
TTATGACCAGGCCGTATCGATGACGGCAGCGCGCCTGGGACAGCAGGTCGGCGTCAGCGAATCGACAACGGTTCGCTTTGCGATGCAGCTTGGCTACGCGGGATATCCGGAGTTCCAGCGCGCACTGGAGGAGATGGTGATGAACCGTCTGAATTCGGTGCAGCGGATGCAGTTTACGTATGGCCGCGTGCCGCAGGGAGAAATTCTGGAGACCGTCCTGCAGTCGGATATTGAAAAAATCAAGATGACGCTGGAAGAAGTGGACCGGAGCGCCTTTGAGCGCGCTGCGGATACGATTCTTTCTGCGCGGACAATCTACATTGTCGGCATTCGGAGCTGCGCGCCGCTTGCGAGCTTTCTGGCGTTCTATCTCCATATGATTTTCCCGGATGTGCGCCAGGTACAGACAAACAGTTCCAGCGAGATTTTCGAGCAGATGATCCGCATCACGGAGGATGATGTGGTGATCGGCATCAGCTTCCCGCGGTATTCGATGCGTACGATGAAGGCACTGGAATTTGCGAACAGCCGCAAAGCGAAGGTAATTACGATCACAGACAGTGTGCATTCACCGATGAATGTTTATGCAGCCTGTACGCTGATTGCCAAGAGCGATATGGCATCGATCGTCGATTCTCTGGTGGCCCCTTTGAGTGTAATCAATGCGCTTGTCGTGGCGCTCTGCATGAAACGCCAGGCGGATGTGAAAAAGACACTTGAGAGCATGGAAAAACTGTGGGATGAGTACCAGGTTTACAGCAACGATGAAATCAACGGGCTGGACGATGCACGTCCCATGGGCGGAAAAAAGGCAGCTCTGCCGGTAAAGGAGAAAGCATGAGAAAAGCAGCAGTAATCGGCGGAGGCGCCGCCGGAATGATGACCGCCGTGCTTGCCGCCGGCGAAAAGACAGAGATTCATCTCTATGAAAAAAATGAAAAGCTGGGAAAGAAGCTGTTTATCACAGGAAAGGGCCGCTGCAATGTGACAAACGACTGCCCGACAGAAGAGTTCTTCACGAATGTGGTGACAAACCCGAAATTTCTGTACAGCTCCGCCTACAGCTTTGACAGCGCCCAGGTGCAGGAGTTTTTCGAAGCGGCAGGTGTCCGCTTAAAAGTGGAGCGCGGAAACCGTGTATTCCCGGAGTCAGATCACTCCTCGGATATTATCCGCGCGCTGGAGACGGAACTGAAACGGAAAAATGTGCAGGTGCATAAGAATACAAAAGTAAAAGAGCTTCTTTTCGAAGGAGACCGCGTGAAAGGAATCCGCCTGGAAAACGGGAAAGAGCTTTTTTACGATGATGTCGTTGTCGCAACCGGCGGTATGTCGTACCAGACGACGGGGTCGGATGGAGACGGCTACCGTTTCGCAGAAGAGGCAGGACTTGCCGTCACTCCGCTCCGCCCGGCGCTGGTGCCGCTGGAAACAGAGGAAGCGTACATCCGTGAGCTGCAGGGACTCTCCCTGAAAAATGTGACGATGACGATTAAAAACGGCAAAAAGACGCTGTTCGATGGATTCGGCGAGATGCTGTTTACACATTTTGGAATTTCCGGCCCGCTGGGGCTTTCTGCGAGCTCCTACATCGGAAAAGCACTGGAACAGCAGCCGCTGAAAGGATATCTGAACCTGAAGCCGGCACTCACGGAAGAACAGCTGGATGCGCGGATCCTGCGTGAATTTGAAGAAAACCGAAACAAACAGTTCCGCAACGTGATCAACAGTCTGTTCCCGGCGAAACTGCTTCCGGTGATGCTCTCTCTTGGCGGGATCGACCCGTACAAACAGGTCAATGCCGTATCGAAAGCGGAGCGTCAGCACTTTGAAGAGCTGATCACGCATTTCCCGTTTACAGTAACCGGAACACGGGGCTTCCGTGAAGCAATTATCACACAGGGTGGTGTTTCCGTGAAAGAGATCCGTCCGGGCACGATGGAGGCAAAGAAAAAAGAAGGTCTGTACTTCGTAGGAGAAGTGCTCGATCTCGATGCACTGACCGGCGGCTTCAATCTGCAGATTGCCTGGGCAAGTGCCCACGCTGCAGCCGAAGAGATCCGGGCAAAGGAAGAACAGGAATAAAATATGGATCACAGATTTTAGAATTTTCAGGAGGAAGAGAGAAGATGAGATTTAATCTTGCAATTGACGGACCGGCAGGCGCTGGCAAAAGTACAATCGCAAAACGTGTGGCAAAGGAGCTTTCGTTTGTCTACGTTGATACAGGAGCAATGTACCGTGCCATGGGCATCTATTTTTCGGATCTTGGCATTGCACCGGAAGAGCAGGAAAAAATTGAGGCAGCCTGCAAAGATGTGAAAATTTCCATTTCCTACGAAAACGGAGAGCAGCAGGTTTATTTAAACGGCGTCAATGTCACCGGAAGACTGCGCACCGAGGAGGCTGGAAAGATGGCATCCGCGACAAGCGCCTATCTGGAAGTACGAAAAAAACTCGTGGAGCTGCAGCAGGAGATGGCGGAGAATACGGATCTTGTGATGGACGGCCGCGATATCGGAACTGCCGTTCTGCCGAACGCACCGTTGAAAGTCTATCTGACAGCAAGTGCCCATGTCCGCGCACTGCGCCGCTGGAAAGAGCTGACCGAAAAGGGACAGACAGCCGATCTTGCGAAAATCGAGGAAGATATCAATGAGCGTGATTATCAGGACATGCACAGAGAGCATTCCCCGCTGGTACAGGCAGAAGACGCCGTACTCGTTGACAGCTCTGAAATGACGATCGATGAGGTTGTGGAAAAGATCTTAAGCCTTGCCCGCGAGCGCATGTAAACGCGGCAGAGAAAAGAGGAGAAGAAAAACAGATGGAAGTAACTGTTGCAAAAAGTGCAGGCTTCTGCTTCGGCGTCAAACGGGCGGTCGATACGGTATACCGTGAAATTGAGAGCGGTGAAAAGCCGGTCTACACCTTCGGGCCGATTATTCACAACGAACAGGTTGTGGAGGATCTCGAAAACCGCGGTGTGCAGGTGATCCTTTCGGAAGATGAACTAGAGGGGCTTTCTGGCGGAACCGTTGTGATCCGTTCCCATGGCGTATCGCGTGATGTCTGCGAAAAGATCGAAGCGCGCGGCATGAAAATTGTAGATGCGACATGTCCGTTCGTCAAGAAGATCCACCGGATTGTGGATGAAGAGGGAAGAAAAGGCCGCCATGTTGTTATCATCGGAAGCGCGGATCATCCGGAGGTGCAGGGCATCATGGGATGGGCGAGCGGCCCGGTTACCGTGATCCATACCTCCGAAGAAGCAGAGCAGTTTGTGCCGGAAAACGGAAAACCAATATCTATTGTGGCACAGACGACATTTAATTACAACAAATTTAAAGAATTAGTTGAAATTCTCTGTAAAAAGAGGTATGATAATAGTGTTTTAAATATGGGCGATATTTTAAACACTATTTGTAATGCTACTGAAGAACGGCAGAAAGAAGCGCAAAACATAGCCGGAGAGGTAGACACTATGCTTGTCATTGGCGGCAGACATAGTTCCAATACTCAAAAGCTGTTTGAAATATGCAAAGAGGAATGTGGAAATACTTACTATATACAAACACCTGTAGACTTGGATTCTGAAATGTTCCAATGCAGTAGTTGTGTAGGTATTACAGCAGGGGCTTCCACCCCAAAGAAAATTATTGAGGAGGTTCAAGAACATGTCAGAGTTAAGTTTTGAACAGATGCTGGAAGATTCCGTAAAAACAATCAGAAATGGAGAGATCGTACAGGGTACAGTCATTGATGTAAAAGATGATGAGATCATCCTGAATATCGGTTATAAAGCAGACGGTATTATCACCAAGAGTGAATATTCCAATGATGCTTCACTTGTACTCACAGATGCAGTTCATGTTGGCGACAGCATGGAAGCAAAAGTGCTGAAAGTCAATGACGGTGAAGGACAGGTTATCCTGACTTACAAGAGACTTGCTGCAGAAAAAGGCAACAAACGTCTGGAGGCTGCTTTCGAATCTCAGGAAGTGCTGAAAGCTCCTGTAACACAGGTACTTGACGGTGGTCTTTGTGTAAATGTAGAAGAGGCTAGAGTATTTATTCCTGCAAGCCTTGTTTCCGACACATACGAAAAAGATCTTTCAAAATATGCAGATAAAGAAATCGAATTCGTTATCACTGAATTCAATCCAAGAAGAAGACGTATCATTGGTAACCGTAAACAGCTTCTTCTTGCTGAGAAAGCAGAGAAACAGAAAGAACTTATGGAGAAAATCCATGTTGGCGATACTGTAACAGGTACCGTTAAAAATGTTACAGATTTTGGTGCTTTCATCGATCTTGGTGGAGCAGATGGACTTCTTCATATCTCCGAGATGTCTTGGGGCAGAGTTGAAAACCCGAAAAAGGTCTTCAATGTAGGTGATGAAGTTAAAGTTCTGATCAAAGAGATCAATGGAGATAAGATTGCTCTTTCCATGAAATTCCCAGAAGAGAATCCATGGCTTTCTGCAGCAGAAGATTTTGCTGTAGGTAACGTAGTAACTGGTAAAGTTGCACGTATGACAGACTTTGGTGCTTTTGTTGAACTTGCACCTGGAATTGATGCACTTCTTCATGTATCCCAGATTTCCAAAGAGCACGTTGCTAAACCATCTGATGTACTTTCTATCGGACAGGAAATTCAGGCTAAAGTTGTTGATTTCAACGGAGATGACAAGAAGATCAGCCTTAGCATGAAAGCTCTGGAAGCTCCGGCAGCTGAAGAAGCTACAGAAGAATAATTTCAGAATATTAAAAGACCTGGCATTAAACTGTCAGGTCTTTTTTGCTCTAATATGTTTTAAGCCTATCTGTCTCTCAGATATCATGTTCTATTTATTCAGATTATCCAGAAAAAACGGAAGTGTATGTGTCAGATATTGCATCTGTTTCTTTTCATTATTCAAAAAATCCTCATCGCAATTAAACCAGGTATAGCAAGTTTGAGGAGTTGTCGCGATTTTAAGGCTTTTATCCATATATCTGGTAATGGACTTTGGCATTGCAGTGTCTTCTCCCGGAATAAACTCATAATCTTTATAATTTCTGTAATATTGACGGAGTTTACCTTCTTTAAGGTGTACCAGCATTCTTGCTTCGTATCCATTTACACTCAGATAAAAATCTGAATTTCCACAAGATACATTCACCGGAGCAGCAGCAGAAAGTTCTATGACAATCTTTAATTCCTGCTCTAAAATCACGCATTGTTTCGGATGATATTCTCCATCATAAAGTTTTTTGTATGCAAGTAATGAAAAAATTGTCCCAAGTCCCAACAAATCTTCTTCATTATGTCCCATCACGATATTTGCTGCTTCCGGATCTTTTTTCTTCATAAAAGTTTTATATAATCGAATACATTGTCCACCGTCGCAGTACTTTCTGTTATGTATTCCGACAAAATTTTCCAAATCCGGCTGTTTCATTTTGCTCAGTTTAAACAAACTCTGACATGGTTTTAACAACTGATATAGATCAAGGGATAAAATTTCTTTAAATGGAGTATCCATTTTGTGTTTTCGATAACGTTCTTCCAGAAAAGGCTGGTCAAATCGATTTCCATTATACTGAATCGTACAATCAGCATTTGTCAAAAAACTTGCAAATTCCTGTAAAACAAGAACCTCCTCGTTTTCATCTTCCCCCATCCACTGATAAAGCATCCATTGATTTTCTTCGAATCTGACTGCACCGATCAGATACACAAATGCAGTATATCTTGATAATCCAGTTGTCTCAATATCGTAAAAAATCGGATTATATTCTGACAATTCATTTTTTGTATTCGATAAATATTTAACGGTTTCAAGTGCCGGAAACCCTTGTAAAATAGGTATTTTTTTAACAATCATCATCATTTCTCCCTTTCATGATTGTATTTAATTATACACAATATTTTGAAAATTTGGTAGTGAATTTTTTGCTAAAAAGAGGTATAGTATAAGCAGAGTTACTGTTAATATAAACAAAGCATGCAGTAACCGGACGGTCGCATGCGTAAATAAAAAACACTGTTTTTATTGTACGTATCATGAAAAAGAAAAAGAATATAAGCAGCACTGATGCTTATAAAATAAGGAGGAAAAATATATGGGAAAACTGACCTTTAGGGGCGGAATCCATCCTTACGAAGGTAAGGAACTATCCAAAGACCATCCGATTGAGAAGTATCTCCCAAAAGGAGATCTGGTTTATCCACTCTCTCAGCACATCGGAGCACCATCTGTTCCCTGCGTAAAAAAAGGTGACACAGTTCTTGCAGGACAGAAGATTGCCGATGCAGGCGGATTTGTTTCTGTACCGCTTCATGCATCTGTTTCCGGTACCGTTAAGGGTATCGAAAAAAGGCTGAACGCTACCGGTTCTATGGTTGACTGTATTGTTATCGAAAATGACCAGCAGTACCAGGAAACCGAATTTCAGGAAGCCCGCCTGGAAGACCTTACAAAAGAAGAAATCCTAAACCGTATCAAAGAGGGCGGGGTAGTAGGTATGGGTGGAGCAGGATTTCCAACCCATGTAAAACTTGCGCCAAAGGATCCTTCCAAGATTGAATATATTCTTGTAAACGGTGCTGAATGCGAACCTTATATCACAAGCGACTATCGCCGTATGATCGAAGAACCTGAAAAAGTTGTAAAAGGTCTTCAGGTCATTCTGACTCTTTTTGATTCTGCAAAAGGATACATCTGTATTGAGGACAACAAACCAGACTGTATCGCCAAAATGAAAGAACTGGTCAAAGATATCGATCGTATCGAAGTAAAAGAAATGATGACCAAATATCCACAGGGTGGTGAGCGTACTCTGATCTATGCTGCAACCGGACGTGAGATCAATTCTACAATGCTTCCTGCTGATGTAGGATGTGTCGTTGACAATGTAGAGACTGTAATTTCCGTATACAAAGCAGTTATTCTCGGCAGACCGGTCAACAGTCGTGTAGTTACCGTTACCGGTGATGGCATCAAAGAACCAAAGAACCTTCTTGTTCTTGCAGGTACTGACATGTCTGAACTGGTAGATGCCGCTGGTGGACTGAAAGGCAAGATTGCAAAAGCAATTTCCGGTGGTCCTATGATGGGATTTGCATTATATGATCTTCACGTACCGTGCACAAAAACAACTTCTGCATTCCTGTTCCTTGAACATGATGCCGTATCTGAAGCCCAGGAAATACAGACCGCCTGCATCAACTGCGGACGCTGTGTGAACGTCTGTCCAGGCCACGTTCTTCCTGCACGTCTTGCCAAACTGGCAGAACGTGGTGATATGGCAGGCTTTGAAGCATTAGACGGTATGGAATGCTGCGAATGCGGATGCTGCAGTTATATCTGTCCTGCAAAGAGACCTCTTACACAGAGTATCAAGTCCATGCGTAAAATGGTTCTTGCCAGCCGCAGGAAGAAATAAGGGGAGGAAAAGAAATGGAAGAAATGTATAATGTATCATCTAATCCCCATGTCAGGGACAAAATGACAACCAGCCGGATCATGCAGCTCGTTGTGATCGCGTTGCTTCCTGCTACCTTATTCGGTATCTGGAATTTCGGCTTTCATGCACTCCTTGTAGTGCTCGTAACAGTGATTTCCAGTGTGTTTTTTGAATGGCTGTATGACAGACTCATGCACAAAAAAAATACAATTACTGATTTCAGTGCAGTGGTAACAGGCCTTTTGCTCGCGCTGAATATGCCTCCGCAGATTCCACTGTGGATGCCAGTTCTGGGCAGTGCATTCGCTATCATTGTCGTAAAACAACTTTTTGGCGGACTCGGTCAGAACTTTATGAACCCGGCACTTGCCGGAAGATGTTTCCTTATGATTTCTTTTGCTGCGAAAATGACAGATTTTTCCGTATCTGACAGCTATCGTGGAGTTCTGGATACCGTAACAGGCGCAACCCCTCTGGCAGCATTGAAAAAACAGGGATTTGTAGCAGCATCTTCAATTCCGGTAAAAGATCTCTTTATCGGTAATATTCAGGGAACCATTGGTGAAACCTCCGCACTTGCAATCCTGATTGGTGCAGTAATTCTTCTTGCATTCAAGGTTATTGACCTTAAAGTACCACTTACATATATCGGAAGCTTTACTGTATTTGTAATTTTTTATATGCTTGGTTCAGGAATGGGATTTGATGGCAATTATCTGCTCAGTCATCTGTTTGGCGGTGGTCTGATGCTGGGTGCATGGTTTATGGCAACAGATTACGTTACCACACCAATCACTCCTAACGGGCAGCTTATTTATGGATGTTGTCTCGGTATTCTGACTGCAATTTTCCGTCTCTTCGGTGGATCAGCAGAAGGTGTTTCCTACGCAATCATTTTCTGCAACCTTCTGGTTCCGATCATTGAAAAAGTAACCAAACCGGTTGCCTTTGGAAAAGGAGGTAAAAAAGCATGAATACAATCTTAAAAAACACCATTTCCATCACAGTGATCACTCTGGTTGCAGGTCTTGCGCTTGGCGTAGTTCAGGATATCACAGCTGGTCCGATTGCCACACAGGCCGAAAAATCCAAAGAAGAAGCATATAAAGCTGTTTTTGAAGATGCTTCCAGTTTCAGTGAGTATTCACTCGATGACACTAATCAGGCCGAAGATCTTGTTGCTTACCTTAATGACAATGGTTTCACAGCACAGACAATTGATGAAATTATGGTAGCAGAAGATGCTTCCGGCGAAACGCTTGGATATGCTTTCACAGTCACTGATTCCGAAGGTTACGGTGGAGACATCCAGTTTGCAATGGGTGTTCAAAATGACGGAACCCTGAATGGTATCTCCATTTTATCTATCAGTGAAACTGCCGGCCTTGGTATGAAAGCAACTACTGACAGCTTCAAAGATCAGTTTAAAAACAAAAACGTAGAAAAATTTACATACACAAAAACAGGTTCCACATCTGATGACCAAATTGATGCCATCAGCGGTGCAACCATTACAACAAATGCCATGACAAACGGTGTCAATGCCGGACTTTGTGCATTTCGGTATGTGGAAGGAGGGGCAGAGTCATGAAAGCAAACACACCTGCTGAACGTCTTGTAAACGGTATTATTAAAGAAAATCCGACTTTCGTGCTGGTGCTGGGTATGTGTCCTACACTGGCTGTTACAACATCTGCTATTAATGGTATTGGAATGGGGCTGACAACTACAGTTGTCCTTGCAATGTCCAACCTGATGATTTCTCTTCTGAGAAAATTCATCCCGGACGGCGTACGTATGCCTGCATTTATCGTAGTCGTAGCATCCTTCGTTACCATCGTACAGATGCTTTTACAAGGATTTATACCAAGCCTGTATTCCGCACTTGGTATTTACATTCCTCTGATCGTAGTAAACTGTATCATCCTTGGTCGTGCAGAAGCATATGCTTCCAAAAATCCACCAATCCCGTCTCTCTTTGATGGTATCGGAATGGGCCTTGGTTTTACTTTAAGTATCACCTGTATCGGTGCAGTCCGTGAACTGCTTGGCGCAGGTCAGCTCTTCGGACAGCAGATTCTTCCACTTGCTGCTGACGGCAAGATGGGCTACGAACCGATCACAATCTTTATCCTTGCTCCTGGTGCATTCTTTGTCCTTGCAATGCTTGCAGCACTTCAGAATAAGTTCAAAATCGGTGCTGCCAAACGCGGAATAGACCCGAGTGAAGGATGCAATTGCTGCTCAGGCTGTGATTCCTGCAGCAATACTATGTGTAAAGGAGGCAAACAGGCATGAAAGAATTATTAATTATCCTTGTCAGCTCTGCCATTGTCCATAACGTAGTACTGAGCCAGTTCCTTGGTCTCTGCCCTTTCTTTGGTGTTTCCAAAAAAACGGAGACAGCAGTCGGTATGGGCGGTGCTCTTGTATTCGTTATTACATTATCATCCTTTGTTACAGGACTGATCTACAAATTTATCCTTGTTCCTTCAGGCATGGAATATTTACAGACAATCGTATTTATCCTGATCATTGCAGCACTGGTTCAGTTTGTAGAAATGTTTCTTAAAAAATGTGTTCCTTCCCTGTATCAGGCACTTGGTGTATACCTTCCTCTGATCACAACAAACTGTGCAGTTCTTGGTGTTGCACTCACAAATGTGCAGGATGAATACAATATTCTTCAGGGTACGATCAACGGATTTGCCACAGCAGTAGGTTTCACGATTTCTATTACACTGATGGCTGGTATCCGTGAAAAAATTCAGTACAATGATATTCCGGATGCTTTCAAAGGATTCCCTACTGTACTTCTTACAGCAGGTCTGATGGCAATTGCATTCTTCGGATTTTCAGGATTAATTTAAGGAGGCGACATTATGAATATTGGAGCAATTATTACAGCAACCGTAGTTGTTGCAGCTGTCGGTCTCTTTATTGGTATTTTCCTGAGTATTGCCGGCAAAAAATTTGCTGTCGAAACAGATGAACGTGAAGTTGCAGTCCGCGAAGCACTTCCTGGAAACAACTGTGGTGGCTGCGGTTATCCTGGATGTGATGGTCTTGCTGCTGCAATCGCAAAAGGCGAAGCACCGGTCAATGCCTGTCCGGTAGGCGGAGAAGCAGTAGGCAAAGTAATTGCCGGAATCATGGGACAGGAAGTAGTTGAATCTGCTCGTATGGCTGCCTTTGTAAAATGTACAGGAACCTGCGAAAAAACAAAAGACAATTATAACTATACTGGTG
>OGPA01003162.1_pt1 | contig 10704 bp, 10 predicted proteins | sample 1552841 | NCBI WGS metagenome assembly OGPA01 (sample SAMEA2579916, study PRJEB22360) | human gut metagenome | reverse complement strand
TATGTATCAGTGGCTGACCCAGTATGGCATAGCAGGAGAACGATTGCTGCTGGAGGACCAGTCCCGCTCTACAAGAGAAAATTTTAAATATTCAGCGGCGCTTTTGCAGGCAGATAACGGCGGCGTTTTGCCGGATCAGGTAGCGGTGATCAGCAGTGAATATCATCTGTATCGCGCCAGTCTTTTGGCGGAGCAGGCTGGGATTCATATGATAGGCGTGCCGGCCAAAACCACCTTGCCGGTTCTGCGTATCAACTATTTTCTGCGGGAAGCTGCTGCAGTGGGACGGCTGTGGGTGTTTGGGTATTGATGTGTCCGGTATTGACTGATATAAATATTGACAGAAATGGGGCGAGCGTCAAATGCTGCAGAAAAAAGAGATACAGAAACTATGTTACATTTATATTTTAGCCGCAGGCAGCTTGTGGGGAACCATCGGATTTTATTTTCATTATCTGTCGGACTTTGGTTTGGACAGGTTTCAGATTATGCTGCTGCGTATCGGCATTGCAGCCATCTTCTTAGGGATTTATATATTGCTTACCAACAGGCAGCTGTTTCGGATAGACTGGCGGGATCTTTGGATGTTTGCAGGGACAGGAATTTGTAGTTTGATGTTTTTCAACTATTGTTATTTTACCTGCATTGAATTGGTGTCGGTATCGGTGGCGGCGGTGCTGCTATATACATCGCCCATGTTTGTTATGGTTTTATCGGTGATTTTGTTTGGTGAGAAATTTACGGTACGCAAGGCCGCAGTTGTGCTGATGACTTTTGCCGGCTGTGTGCTGGTAACCGGCATAAGCGGCGGCAATGCCATAGGGATGAACGGAATCCTGATTGGTCTTGCCTCCGGTTTTGGCTATGCGTTATACAGCATATTCAGCACCTATGCCCTTAAAAAATATCACAGCATCACCATTACATTTTACACCTTTGTGCTGGCAGCATTGGCTACATTGCCATTTAGCCAGGTGAATCAGATGCTGCCTCTTATACAGGAGCCCAAGGTTTTGTTATACGGATTGGGGTTGGGAATATTGGCCTGCTTGTTTCCTTATTTGCTGTATACCCGAGGACTGACCGGTGTAGCGGCCAGCCATGCAGCGGTGCTGGCTACAGTGGAGCCGGTTGTTGCAACAATCATAGGTGTGGCTTGGTTTGGAGACAGTATGACACTGGGCAAATTGATGGGAATTATTTTCATTTTGGCGGGAATTATCGTTTTAAATATGAAAGCGGAACCCGATCATGCTTCAGCAAGATGAATAAAACAGAAAAAGTGTATATAATGGCAAAACGACGTTTTCCAAATGAACTGGGTTTGGAGAACGTCGTTTTTTAGGCTGTGGTAAACTTAGTTTGCAGCAATCTTTTCTTGTAAAAATCAGTAGCATTATTCCTGCATTTTTTTCAGAATGCGCAGAATGGTTTGCGGCGATGACCCCAAATCCTGCCGATCCTGTATGGGCAGCCGCTCAAATTTTTTTTCTAAAGATTGATGCAGGTGTTCTTTTGTTTCGTGCAGAAATGTTTTACCAGAAGGTGTGAGACGAATCAATACCAGCTTGCGGTTGCTTTCATCATGAAAACGATCCACATAGCCGGCTTCCACCAACGGTGCAACTGCCCTTGTTGCCTGTTCTTTGGAGGAAGCAATATAAGTGGCCACCTGGGTCATGTTTAAAGATTCGTTGCTCATCAAAGCCAATAAGATAAAAAACGGACTTTTGGTTAAATGAATGGATTTCATTTCAATTTCGTTCAGTACAATCTTGTGGTACATAGGCATCATTTCCAGCAATGCTGAAATGGATGGATCTGAATTTTGAGTATCCACAGACTCACCTCTTCTTTTTATAATACAAAATGGTACTGTTAGTATAACTTTAATACTAACAAAAGTCAATGATTGACAAAAATCAATTATTGCAGTAAAATAAATGTATATGAAACTAGTTTGGGCACATACGACACGGGAGGTAATGGTATATGAGCAAAACAAGCAATATGATGAATTACATGGCGGAGAAAGCGGTTATCTGTGAAGAAAACTGCCGGATTGATTACAAGCTGTACGATGAATATGGTGTCAAAAAAGGATTGCGTGATAAAAATGGGATGGGTGTGCTGGCAGGCATCACCAACATTTCTCATATTCAGGCTTACGACACCAACGAAAACGGCGAAAAGGTACCTTGCGACGGTAAACTGCTGTATCGGGGCTATAATGTCAATGATCTGGTGCGGGGCTTTGTAGAAGAAAAGCGTTTTGGATTTGAAGAAACCACCTATTTATTGCTGTTTGGTCAGCTGCCAAATTCGCAGGAGCTGCAGGAATTTACCGAAACTTTGGCGCAGCTGCGCACCTTACCAACCAACTTTACCCGTGATGTCATTATGAAAGCGCCCAGCAAAGATATTATGAATACCTTGTCGCGCAGTATTCTGACTCTGGCTTCTTATGACGATAATGCGTCCGATTTATCCATGAGCAATGTACTGCGGCAGTGCCTGATGATGATCAGCGTGTTCCCTATGCTGACTGTGTATGGCTATCAGGCATATAATCATTACGAATGTGATGACAGCTTATATATTCATCGGCCGGACCCAAAACTGGGCATGGCGGAAAATATTTTGCGCATGCTGCGGCCGGATAAACAATATACCGACTTAGAAGCCCATGTGCTGGACATTGCTTTGGTGCTGCACATGGAGCACGGCGGCGGCAACAACTCATCGTTTACCACCCATGTGGTAACATCGTCCGGTTCCGATTCCTATTCAGTAATTGCTGCGGCGTTGTCCTCACTGAAAGGGCCTAAGCATGGCGGAGCCAATATTAAAGTGGTAGAAATGATGAATGATTTAAAGCAGCACGTGACAGATATTACAGATGAAAAACAGGTGCGGGCTTATCTGGAAAAAGTTGTTGACAAGCAGGTATTTGACCGCAAAGGTTTGATTTATGGCATGGGTCATGCTGTTTACAGTATATCCGACCCTCGCGCGTTAATTTTCAAAGGCTTTGTAGAGCAGTTAGCCAAAGAAAAAGATCATTATGACGATTATGCGTTATATGCGCTGGTAGAAGAACTGGCGCCGCAGGTCATTGCGGAAAAACGGAAAATCTACAAAGGCGTCAGCGCTAATGTGGACTTTTACAGCGGTTTTGTGTACAGTCTGCTCAATATTCCGGAAGAATTATATACACCTATTTTTGCCATGGCTCGTATTGTAGGCTGGAGCGCGCACAGACTGGAAGAATTGACCAATGTAGATAAAATTATTCGTCCTGCTTACCGCAGTATTGGCGGCGAAAAGGATTACACAGAATTATCACAGAGAAATTAATTAAAAAGATAAAAACGGTAAAATTTTTATATTGCCGAAGACTGCCATACAGGCAGGAAAACCGGCAATCAAAAAAGAACTTTTCATTGTAGCCGGTTGCGTGAACGGACATTTCAGAAAAGTTCTTTTTATTCATTTCCCACTATTTGTTTACACAGCTGTGTTATTTATTTCAGCGGTTATCTACTTTTTCAGGGTATAGATCATGGTTTGCCAATCGGTTGAATGCCACCTCGGCCCATGGTGTGCCCGGTTGCCCGTAGTTGCAGTACGGGTCAATGGAAATACCGCCGCGGGGAGTAAATTTGCCCCACACCTCAATGTATTTGGGTTCCATCAGTCGAATTAAATCTTTCATGATGATGTTTACGCAGTCTTCGTGGAAATCGCCGTGATTGCGGAAACTGAACAGATACAGTTTTAATGACTTGCTTTCTACCATACGTTCTCCCGGCACATAGGAAATATAAATGGTAGCAAAGTCTGGCTGGCCTGTCATAGGGCAGAGGCTGGTAAATTCAGGACAATTAAATTTTACGAAATAATCGTTTTCCGGATGTTTATTGGGGAAGGTTTCCAATACTTCCGGCGCATAATTGTCGGGATATTTTGTTTTTTGATTGCCAAGCTGGGTGATGCCCTGCAAATCTTGTTGGGTTCTGCCTGCCATAAGCACACTCCTTTGTTTAAGAATCTGTAGTTAACTATACCAAATTTCATATTGTTCCGCAAGAAGTTTGCGCGTAAAAACAGAAAGGGGCTGGTTGTATGAAAAAAGAAAAGAAACTCACCTGGCAGGCAGCGGTGCTGTCAGCCGCCGGCATTGCCGGAACCGTACTGTGGCAGAAAAAAGATTTGGTGAAAGCCATAGCGCAGCTGCATCGTTATCCCAATGGCTGGGTATTGCTGCAGCGGGAGCCGGAGGTTTTTCTGACCAAACAAACAGATAAAAGCAAAGAAAATTTGTTTGAATATTTGCGGCAAAGTCCGTGGCGTTTGGTGGACCAGGTGGCAGACGGCTATTTCTGGATGAATGAAAAAGAAGAAATTTTGCTGTTAACACAGAAAAAAGTGATGAAGGATTATTGGAGCTGGACAGCCTCCCGTTCTTTCTTTCAGGCAGCTGCCGAAGCGCAAAAGCCCATTGAATTTGATGAGTATGACTATGATATGACCCAGGTGGAGGATGAGCCGGAGAAATCGGCTGATAAGCAACAGCCGACAGAATAACAGCATACAGTGGAAAGCAGACATTTACCAATGATTTTTGGTAAAATGCCTGCTTTTTTATTTATCCAAAGATGATTTGCAGACGATCTGCAGATTGGTTATCATTGCTTGTGATTGGTGATGATTCACATTATTGCGGATTCTGTGCAGACAGATAATTGTTGATGCCCAGATAAACGGCCCAGGCCAGCTGCTGCTGATAAGCAGGGTCCTGCAGTTTGGCAGCTTCTTCCTGATTAGATAAAAAGCCGCATTCCACGATAACGGTTGGTACTGCTGCATTTTTGAATAAGTAGGTGTCTTCCCGGGGCAAAGCTTCTCTGTCATAATCGCCCAGCTGTTCCACCAGCATTTGCTGAATGGCCTGCGCCAGTTTTTGGCTTTCCGGGTCTTCCGGATTATAAAAGGTTTGCGCGCCCTGCCATTTATCGTTGGGGATGCTGTTGCAGTGAATGGAGATAAAGTAATCAGCTTTGGATTGCTCGCTCATTTTGATTCGCTGTTCCAAATCGGCCCGCTGCTGCAATAATAATTTTTCTTCCTTGCTTTCCGGCGGAATCAAATCGGTGTCGGCCCGTCTGGTCATAATCACCTGTGCGCCGGTTTCTTCCAGCAATTGATCCAGTTTCAGCGCAATGTCCAGATTAATCTCCTTTTCCAGCACCTTGTCTTCGTTGACTCTGCCGGGGAACGTGCCGCCGTGGCCCGGGTCTACCAAAAAGGTTTTCTCTCCCATAATCCAGGATAAGGTGGGCGAGGTGGCAGGCTGATTATTTAAAATCATAAAAAAACCACCGACCACAAGCAATGTGCTGATAATTACTACTGTAAGAAAGCTGCGCCGGCGAAATAGTAAAAACATAATAAGACCTCCTTTAACAGATAACAGTTTCTAGTAATAGATATGCGCAAACTTATGGAGTATGCTGTTTTTTTCTGACTTTACGTTGGCATCAAGACTTTTACAAAGTCTTTACTCGCTGTGCAGTTTGTTTTTTACATTGTCTTGTTATCCTGAGTACATGGAAAGGACAACTTCTAAACGAGGGAAAAGGAGAATGTTACAATGAAAAAACAAATGAAAAAAATTGCAGCATGTGCAGTTGTTGCTTGTATGGCAGTGTCAGCAGTGGGCTTTGCGGCACCTGATACCGATGGTAAAACTCTGAGTCCGGTACAGTCTGTCAGCCAGAATGCCGCAGCGGCAAATACTAAGACACCAAAATATGTATTTCTGTTTATCGGTGATGGTATGAGCTATCCGCAGATTCAGAGCACTTCCTACTATCTGGGCGCTAAGAACAGCAACGGCGGTGTACAGACTCAGGAACTGAGCTTTATGGATTTTCCGGTAGCAGGTTCTGCGCAGACCTTTGACAGCACATCTTTCTGTCCTGATTCTGCTTCTACCGCAACTTCCATTGCCACCGGCTATAAAACCTACAGCGGCACCATCAATATGGATACCACCTTTACTAAATCCTATGAAACCATTGCAGAAAAACTGAAAGAGCAGAAAGGCTATAAAATCGGCGTAATTTCTTCGGTAAACTTAAACCATGCCACACCGGCAGCCTTTTATGCCCATCAGAAATCCCGCAACAGTTATTATGAAATCGGACAGGAACTGATTGAAAGCAACTTTGACTACTTTGCCGGCGGTGCACTGTTAAAACCAACAGGCAATAACAACGACAAAGAAAGCCTGTATCTGGTAGCAGAAAAGAACGGCTATCAGGTGGTAGACAGCCAGCAAGAGGCAGAAGCATTACAGCCGGAAGATGGCAAAAGCATTGTAATTGCTGAAACACTGGCTGATTCCGATTCCATGAGTTATGCGCTGGATGCCGACAGTCAGGAATGGCAGTTGGCAGATTATGTGGACAAAGGCATTGAAATGCTGGATGGCGATCAGGGCTTCTTCATGATGGTAGAAGGGGGCAAAATTGACTGGGCTTGCCACGCCAACGACGCCGGTTCCACCATTCATGACACCGCCGCTATGAGCAAAGCAGTGGACAGAGCCATCGAATTTTATAACGCCCATCCTGATGAAACGCTGATTGTAGTAACCGGTGACCACGAAACCGGCGGCCTGACCATCGGTTTTGCAGGTACTGACTATGACACCTATCTGACCAATCTGAACAATCAGAAAGTATCCTATGCCAAATTTGATGAAGACTATGTAGCCGGCTACAAAGCCAACAAAACTTCCTTTGAAAACGCCATGAAGGATGTGAAAGCAAACTTCGGGCTGATGATGCCTGACGATGCTGATGCTGCTAAAAATCCAAATCTGGTACTGACCGATTATGAAGTCAGCAAGTTGAAAACCGCATATCAGAAAACCATGACCATGAAAGATGATGACACCCTATCTCAGGCAGAATATGTACTATACGGCAGCTACGAACCGTTCAGCGTAACCGTTACCCATATCCTGAATAATAAATCCGGCATCAACTTTGCCTCCTATGCCCATACTGGCCTGCCAGTTCCAGTATTCGCGCAGGGTGTAGGCTGCGACAGCTTTGAAGGCTACTACGACAACACAGACATTTACGACAAAATGGCTGCGCTGCTGCAGGTGAAATAAGTAACGATGGATAAGAAACTGCATCAAAAACAAAGTTTCTTACACAGCATACAGAACAAAAAATTAATGCTGCCCGTTTTGGGCAGCATTTTGCTGGCTTTTGTACTGTGGCTGCTGCCTACCGGTTACGAAGATGCGCAGATTTATCAGGAAGCGGATCGCTGCCGGGCTCGTGTGGTAGATGTAGATAACAGCAGTATTATTGATACCGGTCTGGTACGCTCCGGCGAGCAGCGCTGTACGCTGGAACTGGAAACCGGTTTATTTGCCGGACAAACTGTTACAGGGGTAAATATGCTGTCCGGTTCGCTGGAAGCAGATAAAATTTTTGTGCCCGGTGATTTGGCCCAGGTGGTAGTCAGTTACGAAGGCGACACCGTTTTGACGGTGACCATGACCGACCATTTCCGTTTGTGGCAGGAAGGCGCTCTTGCTTTGCTCTTTGCTGTCTTTTTGTTTGCCTTTGCCGGTATTGCCGGTCTGCGGGCTATTTTATCCTTTGTGATTACGGTGCTTATGCTGTGGAAGATACTGGTACCCTGCTATTTAAACGGTTGGAATCCGGTTTTGACCGGTTTGCTGCTGGTGTTGGTTTTGACAGCGGTGATTATTCTGCTGGTGTACGGCTGGGAACGCAGAACCATTGCGGCAGTATCGGGAGCTTTTCTGGGTATCTTAACGACCGCTCTGATGGGTGCCATATTTACCAATGCCTTTCGGATTCACGGCGCAGTCATGCCCTATTCCGAATCGCTGCTGTACAGCGGATACCAATACTTAAATTTAACTCAGATTTTCATGGCCAGTATCTTTATCGGCGCATCAGGCGCAGTGATGGATTTGGCTGTAGATATCACATCTGCCGTTTATGAGGTAGTGCAGAAAAAGCCGGATATCAGCTGGCAGGAAGCGGCCCGTTCCGGCATGAATGTGGGACGGGCTGCCATGGGCACCATGACCACAACGCTGCTGTTGGCTTATTCGGGCGGCTATATTGCGTTGTTAATGGTATTTATGGCGCAGGGCACTCCCATTGATCATATTTTGAACTATAAGTATGTTTCTGCCGAGATACTGGATACCATGGTGGGCAGTCTGGGCTTGGTGACAGTAGCGCCCTTCACTGCTTTGACCAGCGGATTGCTGTTTGGCAAAAAATAATTGCAGGCAGAGCTTTGCCTGTTCCGTTTACCTGCCAATGGGTATGGCCTGTTGGCAGTTTTTTATTGTGCTGCAGCTGCGCTTTTGCCTCGTGGTGCTTTTACAGCAGAGAAGGACCGGTATCCGGTTGTTTTTTGACAGGACAAACTGTTATAATAAAGGCGTTCTGATTTGGAAGGCAGTTTGATATAGATACATAAATGCAGGATTTCTGTGTATTCGGCAGGAAGCATTCCTGTAGAAAGTAGGGTTGGAGTTTGAGAAAGGACGGTTTGGCGATGCAAACAACAGAGGCGGTTTACATTCACATTCCTTTTTGTTTGAAAAAATGTAATTATTGTGATTTTTTAAGCTTTGCCCAGTCGGGGCAAATGGCGGCTTATATAGACGGTCTGCTGACAGAGATGGCCTTGGCGGCGGAACGGTATCCGGTACAGGCTAAAAGCATTTTTATCGGCGGAGGTACGCCCAGCTGTCTGCCCGATGATTTGCTGGAAAAATTATTACAGGCAGTGGTGCAGCATTTTGTAACCGATGGCTTGCAGGAATACACCATAGAAGCCAATCCCGGTACGGTATCGCTGCAAAAACTGCGTCTGATGAAGCAGTATGGCGTTAATCGGCTATCCTTTGGTGTGCAGAGCGACAGGGCGGATCATCTGCAGCTTTTGGGGCGTATTCACAGTTTTGCCCAAGCGGAAGAAGCAGTGCAGTTAGCCAGAGAAGCCGGATTTACCAATATCAATCTGGATTTGATGTATGGTTTGCCGGGGCAGACATTGGAGCAGTGGCAGCAGACATTGCGCCATGTGCTGACATTACAGCCTCAGCATTTATCGCTGTATCAGCTGAAAATTGAAGAAGACACGGTGATGGAGCAGTGGCTTCAGCAAGGTGTTATAGAAGAATTTGATGATGGGCTGGCTCTGGAGCTGTATCGGGCCGGGCAAACAATATTGGCGGAGCATGGCTATCATCAGTACGAAATTTCCAATTATGCTTTGGATGGATACAGCAGCATTCATAATCAGGTTTATTGGAAGACAGAACCATATTTGGGATTGGGACTGGGCGCTTGCAGCTGGCTTCGTCCGCTGCGTTGGAATAACAGCTTTGATATGGATGATTATCTGACGCAGCTGCAGCAAGGCACATTGCCTCGGCAGGAGCCGGAACAACTGACCGAGCAGGAGCAGATGGAAGAAATGGTATTTATGGCGCTGCGGATGAATCAGGGGTTGCAGTGGGAGGCATTTGCCCGGCGGTTTGGCAAGCGGGCAGAGGATGTATTTGCCGCTGCTTTGCAGCGCTGTAAGGCGCAGAACTGGCTGGCAGAAACGGCAGACCGAATCATGCTGACAGAAGAAGGCCGTGTTCTGGGTAATCTGGTATTTTTAGAATTTATGGAGTAATGGTGATTGGTATCAGTGGTCTGCATAAAAAATAAGCAGCAATGAAAGTGATAATCTGTTTCTTTTTTTGGTAAAATAAGAGATAGCACTTGTATTTTGAAATGAATAGTGTTACTATAAATTATATAATCTAGTATTAAAAACTAGATAAAGAACGAAAGAAGAACGGAGGAGATAACATGTCTCAATATTGGATGAAAGCCAGAGATCCCATCAGCAGTTTTACCCATATGATCGGCGCAGTATTTTTTGCAATTGCCACCGTATTGTTGGTTTGTAAGACACTGATTTTTCCGGCTTGGTCTGTGAAAGTGTTAGTGGGGGTTATTTTGTTTGGTTGTTCTTTGGTCGCTTTATATTCGGCCAGTTCCATTTATCATTTTTTTAATGGCTCCGGCAAAAAGTTAATGATATTGCGCAAGCTGGATCATGCCATGATTTATGTGTTGATTGCAGGAACCTATACGCCTATTTTGCTGAAGTATTTGCCTGCTTTGGAAAGCGAAATTTTTACCATTGCAATCTGGGCCTGCGCCTGCATCGGCATTATTATTAAACTGTGCTGGTTTTCTGCGCCCCGTTGGCTGCAAACGGCACTGTACATTGCCATGGGTTGGGCAATTTTGTTTGATCTTTCCATTTTCCAGTCTATGAGCGGTGCTGCAGTATTTTTGCTGGCTGCCGGCGGAATCAGCTATACAGTCGGCGGCGTTATTTATATGCTGAAAAAGCCTAATATTTCTGCGCAGTTTGGATTTCATGAGCTGTTTCATATTTTTGTGCTGTTGGGCAGTTTATTTCATTTTTTAATGATATTTTTCTTTGTATCCTAACGATTGCCTTCTGGGTGATTTGGGGAAAGGTGATTATAAACAGAGTCAAATGGTAGTCTGTCGGGCAATATCTGTTGCAGCGTCCACACGCTGCTCTGGACATTTCTTTGCC
>OGPA01003161.1_pt1 | contig 10711 bp, 9 predicted proteins | sample 1552841 | NCBI WGS metagenome assembly OGPA01 (sample SAMEA2579916, study PRJEB22360) | human gut metagenome | reverse complement strand
CTGAGGAATCTGGAGAACACGATCTCCCATTCCATGGATGCGGCGAAGGCGCGCCATGATGCTTATGTAAGTTCCCTGCAGGGATTCCTGGATGTAGTGACGGCGAACCGTGCCGAACTCAATCCGACTGCCGAGGAGCCGGAGACCAAGACGACGGATGCGCAGGCATCCCAGGCAGACGGTCCGAAGGTGGAGATCTCTTCGGATATGCTGGGCTGACTGGACGCACTGTCTCACAGATGAAAGATCTGTGAGACGAGGCAGGCAAGCAGTCCGCAGCAGGCAGCAAGAAGCAGTTTTGCGATGCAGTAGCGTTTTATGGAGAGTGGTGTGTCGCGGATCATGGAACTTGTCTGGGCGATGCCGGACAGTCCGCCGAAGGCGGTATAGACCACGGCCAGCACATACTGGGTGGACTTAGGAAGACCGGAGTCCGGAAGCATGGCAATCCCGTTTGTGATTTCGACCATTCCTGTAAGGATCAGTGTGAGGATACGGGGAATGGGAAGCTTCTGCAGAAGAGAGGCGATCATGGAAAACAGCATAATATACCCACCAAGTCTGGTCAGTGTTTCAAAACCATCCATGATGCCGGTATCTATGATTTTAAAATTCATTTGAGATCCAGATGCCGGCTGTTTTTGCGCGTGGAACGCGGTGCGGTCTTTTGTGCGGCGTGCGTCTGTAGAGAGCAGGATACTGCCCAGCAGAAGCGCCGGAAAATACAGGATCAGCAGGGTAACTGCCGACAGATGGGACAGCCCAAGCTGGGTATAGAGAATAAAGCTTGTGACAAAGACCGGACTGATGTTGTTGGTAATGATAAATAAAACATCGGCTTCCCGGCGTGTGATTTTTCCGCTTGCAAGCAGGGCAGCGCAGTTTTTGCTCCCGATCGGAAAGCCGAACAGAAAGCCGCTTAACAGAACAAAAGCCCCGTTGTCGCTGATCGGAATGAGCCGGGATACAAGCGGTGTGGTGATTTTGTTCAGATATTGCAGGTAATTTGAGTCCATCAGGATATTGGACAGAATGACAAAGGGGAGCAGCGTCGGAAGAACGCGCGTGTACCATAGAACGAGTCCCACGGATGCGGCGTTTACGGCATCTTTCGGGGCGGTTAAGATATAGGCAATAAATAATAGCAGACAAAGGAATATCAATTTCTTTTTCATACTAGAATGTATGAAGAACAGGAGGATTCTATGAGCAGTTTAAAAGAAATACAGGCATTACAGTTACAGTCGGAGAAAGTGTTTGATTATTTTGAGGAGATCTGTGCGATTCCGCACGGTTCGAGGAACACAAAGGCCATCAGTGATTATCTGGTTGCTTTTGCAAAAAAGCATGATCTGACCTGGTATCAGGATGAGTCCAACAACGTGGTGATCGTGCAGGAGGCGACAGCCGGCTATGAGCAGGCAGATACCATCATTCTGCAGGGACATATGGATATGGTATGTGAAAAGGAAAACGGTTGTGCGATCGATTTTGAGAAGGACGGTCTGGATCTCTACGTGGACGGAGATTTCTTAAAGGCGAGAGGAACCACGCTGGGCGGCGATGACGGCATTGCCGTTGCCTATGCGCTTGCCATTATGGATTCGCCGGAGATTGCGCATCCGCGCCTTGAGGTTGTGATCACGGTGGACGAGGAGATCGGAATGCTCGGTGCCGAGGCGATTGATCTGTCCATGTTAAAGGGACACAAGCTTTTAAATATTGATTCCGATGTGGAGGGTCATTTCCTGACCAGCTGTGCAGGCGGCATGACGGTGGAGACTACGATTCCGGTTGACCGTATGTCCCAGAACGGACTTGCGGTGACGCTGACGGTGACAGGACTTTGCGGCGGACATTCCGGAAGTGAGATTGACAAAGAGCATGCGAATGCCAATATGGTCATGGGACGTGTGTTAAAATACGTCTCTGACCGGATGGAACTGGGCGTTGTGACCTTAGAGGGCGGTTTAAAGGACAATGCCATTCCGCGTGAATGTACGGCAGATCTGCTGATTCCAGAGGAGAAAAAAGAGGAGCTGACCACCTATATTAAGGAGCTTACGGCGGAGCTTAAAAAGGAGTATGCGGTATCGGATGCGGGAATAACGATTGACTGTGCTTTCGGAGAGAAGGGGGAGGCATCGATTCTTTCCTATACGGCGATGGCGAGAGTGATTTTTTACCTGCGCCATGTGCCGAACGGCGTACAGCATATGAGCACGGTGATGCCGGGGCTGGTGGAGACCTCCTTAAATCTTGGCATCTTAAAATTGGAGGATCAGGCGCTTCTTGCGACGTCATCCGTGCGAAGCAGTGTGTCTTCCCGCAAGGAAGATCTGCGTGACCGTCTGGAGCATATCGCAGAGTTCTTAGGCGGAGAGATTGCCGTAAGCGGTGATTATCCTGCATGGGAGTATCAGGCGAAGTCCGAGATCCGCGATACCATCAGTGCCGTATATGAGGAGCTGTTCCAGGAGGAGCCGGTATTTGAGGCAATTCATGCCGGACTGGAGTGTGGTATCCTTTCCGGAAAGATCAAGGATCTTGACTGTGTATCGTTCGGACCGAACAATTACGATATTCATACGCCGAAAGAGCGTCTGTCCATCTCCTCGACCGAGAAAGTATGGAAGCTTCTGGTGGCATTTTTAAAAAAATGTAAATAAAAAAGGAATGATATGAATTTCAGACATGTCCGTATGCTGTTGTTACTGTTTACCATGATCCTATGGAGCGTTCTTTTAAACGCATGGATTCTGGAGAGAACCAGACAGATAAACTGCTTTTCCTATGAGACGGCGCTTTACAGTTTCCGGGAACACCGGGTGAGCGGGGAACTGCTTGCCCGGATGCAGGAGGAGGCAGAAGAAAAAGGAATGTCGGAAAAAGAACTGCTTGCCGTCTATTTTGCGGAGGATGGAAGCGTCACCGATCCCGGGCAGCTGGCCGTAGAGGCTCTGTATGCAAAACGGTATCAGCCGCAGGCATATGCGCGGATCTGCGGCTATCTTTCTGCCGTGTGGGACGATCTGGAACGTTTTCCGGTCGGGACGGTGGCCTCCGACGGGAATGCGGGAGTGAGCTTTGCAGACAGCTGGATGCAGAGCAGGAACTTTGGCGGTGAGCGGGGACATGAAGGCTGTGATATTATGGCTTCGGTGAACGAGCGAGGCATCTATCCCATATACAGCGTATCCGACGGAGTCGTGGAAAATGTGGGATGGCTTCGCCTCGGCGGGTACCGCATCGGCATCCGCAGTCCGTCCGGAGCCTATTTTTATTATGCGCATCTGGCGGAGTATGCGAAGGAGTTTGAAGTTGGGGAGACAGTCCTTGCAGGCACCCATCTGGGCTATATGGGGGATACCGGTTACAGCGATATTCCGGGAACCACCGGCAACTTTCCGGTGCATCTGCACTTTGGAATCTATATCAACGATGAGAACGGGCAGGAACTTTCCGTAAACCCGTATCCGATGGTGTTATATCTCTGGGAACAGCAGGGAAAGTACACATTCGGTGAGACAAAGAGACAGTGAGGGAGAAAAATGGCACTTCGTCTGGATAAATATCTGACAGAACTGGGCGCAGGAACCAGAAGCGAGGTAAAAAAACAGATCAAAGCCGGTCTGGTCACCGTGAACGGAGCGGTTGCAAAAAAGCCGGAACAAAAGGTCGATGAGACGGGCGATGAGGTATGCCTGCGCGGGGAGCGCCTGCTCTATACCGCTTTTGAGTATTATCTGTTTCACAAGCCCGCCGGCTGTGTGTCGGCGACACAGGACAATATGCACCGCACGGTGATGGATTATCTGAGCGACACCGCAAGAGGAGATCTGTTCCCGGTGGGAAGGCTGGATCTCGACACCGAGGGACTGCTTTTGATCACGAACGACGGTGCGCTGGCACACGCGCTGCTGTCGCCGTCCCGCCATGTGGCAAAAACATATTACGCCCGGGTGCAGGGCGTGGTGGATGAGACTGATGTCAACTTTTTAAAAAACGGGGTTGACATCGGGGAGGAGAAGCCGACCAGACCGGCAGATCTGGTAATTCTGGGCTGTAAAGAGGATGTGTCAGAGATTACGCTTACCATCACGGAGGGAAAGTTCCATCAGGTAAAGCGGATGTTTGAGGCGGTCGGAAAAAAGGTACTGTATTTGAAGCGGATTTCCATGGGACCATTGATGCTGCCGGAGGATCTTGCACCGGGAGCGTACCGGAAACTGACCGCGGAAGAGCTTGCTGCGTTAAAGAATGAGCAGCCGAAGAGAAATGAGGATTAGAATGAACAACGGATTTTTGCCAGTCAGCCGTGCGGAGATGGAAGAGCGCGGAATCAAACAGTTTGACTTTGTCTATGTGATCGGGGATGCCTACGTGGATCATCCTTCGTTCGGTCACGCCATTATCTCAAGACTTCTGGAAGCGCACGGCTATTCGGTCGGAATTATCTCGCAGCCGGATTGGAGAGATAAGGAGTCTGTCTGTATCTTCGGGGAGCCGCGGCTCGGGTTTTTAGTGTCTGCGGGCAATATGGATTCGATGGTGAATCACTATTCGGTGTCCAAGAAAAGGCGCGCGACGGATGCGTTTACGCCGGGCGGCGTGATGGGAAAACGGCCGGATTACGCGACCATTGTCTATTGTAATCTGCTCCGGCAGACCTACAAGCACACGCCGATCATTATCGGCGGCATTGAGGCCAGCCTGCGCAGACTGGCGCATTATGATTACTGGTCGAACAAGATGAAGCGGTCCATTCTTCTGGATTCCGGGGCGGATCTGATCTCCTACGGTATGGGGGAACACAGCATTGTGGAGATTGCGGATGCCTTAAACAGCGGACTGGCGGTCAGCGATATCACATTTATCGACGGCACGGTCTATAAGACCAGAAAGCGTGAGGATATCTATGATGCCATAGAGCTTCCGCATTATGAGGAGGTGCTGGCGGACAAGGCGGCATATGCGCGCAGCTTTTATACCCAGTACTGCAATACCGATCCGTTTGTCGCCAAACGTCTGTTTGAAACGTACGACGGAAAGCTTTTTGTCGTGCAGAATCCGCCGGCGAAGCCGCTGACACAAAGCGAGATGGATCAGGTCTATGCGCTGCCGTATCAGCGCACATATCATCCGAGTTACGAAGCGCAGGGCGGGGTTCCTGCAATCGAGGAAGTGCGTTTTTCTCTGGTCAGCAACCGCGGCTGCTACGGAGGATGCAGTTTCTGTGCGCTTACGTTCCATCAGGGACGGATTATTCAGGTGCGCAGCCACGAGTCCATTCTGGCGGAGGCGGAGAAGATCGTCTGGGAACCGGACTTTAAGGGATACATCCATGATGTCGGCGGACCGACGGCCAATTTCCGCGCGCCTGCATGTGACAAGCAGATGACAAAGGGCGTATGTCCCAACAAGCAGTGCCTGTTTCCGACACCGTGCAAGAACTTAAAGGTGGATCATAAGGATTACCTGAAGCTCTTAAGAAAGCTACGGGAACTGCCGAATGTGAAAAAGGTGTTCATCCGTTCGGGTATCCGTTTCGATTATCTGATCTACGATGAGGATCGCACCTTCCTCAGAGAACTCTGTGAACACCACGTCAGCGGTCAGCTAAAGGTGGCGCCGGAGCATATTTCCGATGCGGTTTTAGAGAAGATGGGCAAACCGCGCGTGGAGGTGTACAAGCGGTTTGTGAAGGCCTATCAGGATATGAATGAGAAGCTCGGGAAAAAGCAGTATCTGGTGCCGTATCTGATGTCATCCCATCCGGGATCGACGTTGAAGGAGGCGGTGGAACTCGCCGAATTCTTAAGAGATCTCGGCTATATGCCGGAGCAGGTACAGGATTTTTATCCGACCCCGTCGACCATATCCACCTGCATGTACTATACGGGACTTGACCCGCGCACGATGCAGCCGGTCTATGTGGCGGTAAACCCCCACGAGAAAGCCATGCAGCGCGCGCTCATCCAGTACCGGAACCCGAAGAATTACGATCTTGTTGTGGAGGCGTTAACCAAAGCGGGGCGGACGGATCTGATCGGCTTTGACAAACACTGTCTGGTACGGCCGCGGGGCATCGGCTACGGCAGAACAAACGCCAAAGACCGCTACGCTGTAGGTGACAAGAACCGCCGCACGGCAGGCGGCGGGAATAACCGCGGAAGAGCAAATGCTTCCGAGAAGAAAAATACGAAAAAGACAATCCGCAATGTTCATCATAAAAAAGCAGGTGCGGGGAAAAAGTAAGCGGGCGAATGGAGAGAGACTATGCAGGAATTGCACATCGGCGAGAACGACGCGGGACAGCGTTTTGACAAGTATTTAAAAAAGCTTCTGGCAGAGGCTCCCGGCAGTTTTGTCTACAAGATGCTGCGCAAGAAAAACATTACCTTAAACAGCAAAAAGGCGGACGGCACGGAGAAGCTCTCCTGCGGGGACGAGGTGAAGCTGTTTCTCTCGGACGAGACCTACGAGAAGTTCCGGGCAAAGTCAAAAACGGTGATGCCAGAAGCTTTCAGTGGTTCAGAAAAGACTTTAAGGCAGCTTAAAGTCCTTTATGAGGATGCGGATATTCTTATCATAAACAAGCCGTCCGGCATGCTCTCCCAGAAGGCGAGACCCGAGGATGTTTCCGCCAATGAATATATCTTAAGCTATCTGCTTAGGGAGGGAGCGCTGACCGAGGAGGAGATGCGCACCTTCCGTCCGTCAGTCTGCAACCGCCTGGACCGGAATACTTCCGGTATTCTGATTGCGGGAAAGACTTTAAAGGGACTTCAGGAGATGTCTAAGGCATTAAAGGAGCGGACGATCCAGAAGTATTACCGGTGTGTGGTAAAAGGGGAAGTCCTTAGAGAAGATTACTTGAAGGGGTGGCTCGTTAAGGATGAACGTGAGAATAAAGTTACCGTCAGTACGGTAAAACCCAAAAGTGCGGATGCCGCGCCGATTGAGACCGCGTACCGGCCCATCTGGACGGGCGGCGGTTACACCGGGCTGGAGGTTCATCTGATCACCGGACGTTCCCATCAGATCCGGGCGCATTTGGCGTCCATCGGACATCCGATCATCGGGGATGTAAAGTACGGCGACGCCGGCACAAACGAACAGTTCCGCAGACAGTGTAAGGTAAAATCACAGATGCTTCACGCATACCGCATTGTCTTTGCGGACGGGAGAGAAGTGATCGCGCCCTGCGGCGCAGAGTTCGCGCGCGTGGAAGAGTGGTGTAAGAACCGGTAGACAGGTTGTGGCAGAAAGAATTGCAGCACAAAAAATGGAAGTTCAACCTTAAGCTGAACTTCCATTTTTGTCGTTTTCGATGAAATCTTTCCTGTACGGAAATGGATGTGGCGTCTGACCGCCTCAGATCTTTCCTGTACGGAAATGGATGTGGCATCTGACCGCCTCAAATCTTTCCTGCACTGGAATTGATGTGGCGCTTGATCGCTTCAAAGCTTTCCGCACTGACATCGTGCTCGATCTTGCACGCATCCTCTGCGGCAACCCGCGGATCAACCCCAAGCATCGTCAGCCAGTTGGATAAGATTGTGTGGCGCTCATAAATTTTTTCCGCGACTTCAAGTCCGCTTTCCGTCAGATGGATGTATCCTTCCGGGCTGACGGTAATATAACCGTTCTCACGAAGATTCTTCATTGCCACGCTGACGCTTGGCTTCTTAAAGTTCATCTCATTGGCGATGTCGACAGAGCGCACGTTGCCCAATCTATGATTTAAGACCAGAATCGTTTCCAGGTAATTCTCGTTTGACTCATTCATGACCATCTGGCATCCCTCCCATTGCTAACCTTCATTCTAGGATCTTCGGGTAAAACCCCTCTCTGGGTTCAAGTATATCATAATTGGAGAGGTTTGACAAAGGGATATTTTTATTGTGTACCTACTGAGAATTCTATATAATAGAGAAAAGAAAAGGATGAAAGATGCATGACGGCAGCTAACTGCCGGTGTGCCAAGAGAGTATCTGGAGGCAATATGGCAACTTGGAATTCAAGAGGACTGCGTGGATCAACGCTGGAAGAGTTTATCAACCGTACCAATGAGATTTATCAGGAGAACGGTCTTGCGCTGATTCAGAAGATTCCCACACCGATCACGCCGATCAATATCGACAAACAGACCAGACATATCACGCTGGCGTATTTTGACCAGAAGAGCACGGTGGACTATATCGGTGCCGTACAGGGAATACCGGTCTGTTTTGATGCAAAAGAATGTAATACGGATACCTTTCCACTTGCCAATATTCATGAACATCAGGTTGCGTTCATGGAGAACTTTGAAAAACAGGGAGGGGTATCTTTTTTCCTGCTCAGTTTTACGAAGCGGGATGAGTTCTACTATCTGCGCCTGGATATGCTCTTAGAGTTCTGGAAGCGCGCAAAGGAGGGCGGAAGAAAGAGTTTCCGCTATGAGGAACTGGACCCGGAGTATTTCCTGCCGCGGCAGCGTGGCGTTTTGGTTCCGTATCTGGATGCACTGCAGAAGGATTTGCTGCGCAGGGATTGACAATTATTCTAAGATCTCCTATAATAAACAGAGTTTCACTTGCTATCATGCTACCATAGTAGCAAGGTAAAGTATAAAAGTATCGGGGAAATGAGGGCGATCATGAAAAGACAGTTATTGCATACGCCGGAAGGTGTGCGGGATATTTATAATGATGAGTGTGAGAAGAAAATGCTTCTTCAGGACCAGCTATATCATATATTACGTCTGCACGGTTATCATCCGATTCAGACGCCGACATTTGAGTTTTTTGATATATTCGGACGGGAGATCGGCACCACGCCGTCGAAGGATCTCTACAAGTTTTTTGACCGGGAAGGCAACACGTTGGTGTTAAGACCGGATATCACGCCGTCGATTGCACGCTGTGCCGCAAAGTATTTTGGCGAGGAAGAACTTCCGATCCGGCTGTGCTACATGGGGAATACTTTCATCAATAACAGCAGCTATCAGGGACGACTGAAGGAATGTACACAGCTTGGCGCGGAGCTTTTGGGAGATCCATCAGTGGATGCGGATGCGGAGATGATCTCCATGGTGATTTCCTGCCTGAAGGCGGCGGGGCTTAAGGAGTTCCAGCTTAGCATCGGACATGCGGATTTCTTCCGGGGACTGATGGAGGCAGCAGGGCTTTTGGAGGAGCAGGAGGAGGAACTGCGCGAACTCATTTCCAACAAGAACTTTTTCGGTGTGGAGGAGTTCGTGGAGACTTTAAACCTCGAGGAGAACTTAAAGAATCTCTTTGGCATGCTCGGGAATCTCTACACGGGTTCGGATGAACTTTCTGCCGCAAGGGAATGTGCAGCATCCTATCCCAGGATCTTAAAGGCGATCGGGGATCTGGAGGAACTTCATAAAATACTGGAAGTCTATGAGGTTTCCCGTTATGTTTCGTTTGAACTTGGAACGATCAGCAACTACCAGTATTACACCGGTATCATATTTGCGGGATATACGTTCGGAAGCGGAGAGGCGATTGTAAAGGGAGGCAGATACGACCGGCTCCTCACCTGTTTTGGAAAAGATTCAGCATCCATCGGCTTTGCGTTTGTGATTGACCAGCTGATGGCTGCACTGCAGAGACAGAAAATTGATGTTCCGGTGGAACGCTGTGTGGAGCTGATGGTCTATAAATCTGCCAAACGGCAGAAGGCGATTACCGCAGCGGCGACAGCGCGTGCAGCCGGACGCTGTGTGGAGCTGATGTTGTGGGATGAGACGAAGCAAAGGAAAGATTACGAGGATTATGCAGCTCGCAGCCGGATGACAAACGTGCAGTTTTTCGCGTAGAAGGCAGAGAAGGGAGAGACGTTTTAAATGGAGGATATGAGATATCTGACTTTTGCGCTCGGCAAAGGCAGACTTGCAAAAAAGACACTGGAACTGTTTGAGAAGATCGGCATTACCTGTGAGGAGATGAAGGATAAGGACACGAGAAAGCTGATTTTCGTGAATGAGGAGTTAAAGCTTCGTTTTTTCCTTGCCAAGGGACCGGATGTGCCCACTTATGTAGAATACGGCGCCGCGGACATCGGTATTGTCGGGAAGGATACCATACTGGAGGAGGGACGCAATATCTACGAAGTCTTGGATCTCGGGTTTGGAAAATGCCGGATGTGCATCTGCGGACCGAAGGATGCGGAAGAGTTGCTGAAGCACCATGAACTGATCCGTGTTGCAACCAAGTATCCGCACATCGCCAAGGACTATTTTTACAATAAAAAGCATCAGACGGTGGAGATCATCAAGCTGAACGGTTCCATCGAGCTGGCGCCGATCGTCGGGCTCTCGGAAGTCATCTGCGATATTGTGGAGACCGGCTCGACTCTGCGCGAGAACGGTCTGGTGGTTCTGGAGGAAGTATGTCCGCTGTCTGCACGGATGGTGGTCAACCAGGTCAGCATGAAGATGGAAAATGAACGTATTACAAAGCTGATTACCGACTTAAAGTCCGTATTGAGCAGTCAGGAGGTTTAAGATGAAGATCTTAACGTTAACAGAAGAAAGTAAAACAGATATCTTAGAAAATCTTTTAAAGCGCAGTCCGAACAGCTATGGCAAATTTGAAAGCCAGGTAGCCGAGATCATAGAAAATGTACGGACAAAAAAAGACGCTGCATTATTTGACTATACCAGACGTTTTGACGGTGCCGACATCAGTGCCGATAC
>OGPA01003160.1_pt1 | contig 10713 bp, 7 predicted proteins | sample 1552841 | NCBI WGS metagenome assembly OGPA01 (sample SAMEA2579916, study PRJEB22360) | human gut metagenome | reverse complement strand
GAAACCGCAAGAGGTGTAGAATACGGAACTGTTGTACTAGCGCCAAAAGAAGTCGAGAAAGAAAAGATCGTACAGCCATTAAAACCGGTTATGCGTATCGCCACACCACAAGATGATGCAACAAGTATCGAAAATGAAAAGAAAGAAAAAGAAGCTTATAACATCTGCTTAGAAAAGATTACAAAACACAATCTTGAAATGAAACTGATTGATTCAGAATATACATTTGACCGTAATAAACTGTTGTTCTACTTTACAGCAGACGGACGAATTGATTTTAGAGAGCTTGTAAAAGATTTAGCAGCTGTTTTTCGTACCCGTATTGAATTACGTCAGATCGGTGTACGTGATGAGACAAAAATGATCGGAGGCATTGCAATCTGTGGAAGACCCCTTTGCTGTCACACTTTCCTGTCTGATTTTGCACCGGTATCGATCAAAATGGCGAAAGAGCAAAATCTGTCATTAAATCCTGCTAAAATCTCAGGAGTTTGTGGTCGTCTTATGTGTTGTCTGAAAAACGAAGAGGAAGCTTACGAATACCTCAATAAAACATTACCGCATGTTGGTACACAGGTCAGTACGATTGACGGATTTGAAGGAGAAGTACAAAGTGTCAGCGTATTAAAACAACGTGTTAAAGTTATCGTTACCATAGATAACGAAGAAAAAGAAGTACGTGAATATGACGTAGATGAATTAAATTTTGACAAAGGAAACCGTCCATCTAATATTCCAATTGCTCCGATTATACCGGATGAAGTGATTGATGAAAAAACAATCAAAGAATTAGAAGATCTGGAACAGAAAGATCTGGAAGATTCTGTTGCAGAAGAGGCAGATAATGCTGTTTCCAAGAATTCACACCGAAACAACCATTCAAAGAAATCATATAGAGATAACCGAAACAAAAACCATTCTTCTGCCGATTACTTTGCAAAAGATAATTCAGATAAAGAGAATCGAGCTAAAAACCATTCTTCTGCAGATTACTTTGCAAAAGATAATTCAAATAAAGAGAATCGAGCTAAAAACAATTCTTCTGCAGATTATATTGCAAAAGAGAATCCGCATAAAGAGAATAAAAGCAAAGACAATTATAAAAAACGAAATTATAAGAAAAATTATCCAAATGCCGGTCAGAAAAATGCGAAGTATAATAATGCAGAGCATACAGAACCGTTTACAAAAACGAATTCACATAACAATAATACTTTCAAAAACACAGGCTCTGCAACCAGAGGAAATTATAAGAAATACAACAACAAGAATTCTTATTACTCCCATAAAGGCAATGTAAATAATTCGAAAAAAGAAACGGAGACTAAGTAAAAGATTATGATACAGCAGGACTACTTGCATGACGTAGAAAGACTTGACGATCTACAGCGTAACGGTTACCGGATCATTCAAAATCCGGAAAAGTTTTGTTTCGGCATGGACGCTGTCCTGCTTTCTTCTTTTGCTAAACTCACAAAAGGACAACGTGTACTGGATCTTGGCACAGGAACCGGCATTCTTCCCCTTCTGCTATGTGCAAAAACGCAGGCTGCTTCTTACGAAGCATTGGAAATTCAGGAAGAAAGTGCCGATATGGCACGCAGAAGTATTGCCTATAATCATTTGGAAGATAAGATTCATGTCACAACAGGAGATATCCGTAATGCATCTGAAATCTACGGAAAACAGTCTTTTGATGCTGTTGTAACGAATCCACCTTATATGACAGATACGCATGGACTGAAAAATCCGGATATGCCAAAAGCGATTGCTCGTCATGAAGTTTTATGTACTTTAGAAGATGTGATCCGTGAAAGTGCTGCCGTATTAAAACCAAAAAGAAGCTTTTTTATGGTGCATCGGCCTTTCCGCCTTGCCGAGATCATGCAAACAATGAGTAAATACCATTTAGAACCAAAAAGAATGTGTCTTGTTCATCCATATATTGATAAAGAGCCGAATATGGTTCTGATCGAGGGGTTAAAAGATGGCAGATCCCGTATCACGGTAGAACCACCGATCATTGTATACAAAAGCCCTAACGTCTATACAGACCAGTTGCTAAAGTTGTATGGATATCAGTAAAATACACAGACAGATTCGTTATCATTTTAGGAATGATCATAAAAAAATATAACATGTAATCTCGAAATCTTCTGAAAAAAAAATTTTGAGATTACATTAACATAGAAACGAGGAAAACAATGGCTGGAACTTTATATTTATGTGCAACTCCGATTGGAAATCTCGAAGATATGACATTTCGCGCAATCCGCACATTAAAGGAAGTTGATCTGATCGCAGCAGAAGATACACGTAATACGATCAGACTTCTGAATCATTTTGAAATCAAAACACCAATGACAAGCTACCATGAATACAACAAAATAGAGAAAGCAGCATATCTGGTTCAAAAGATTCTGGATGGTACTAATGTTGCTGTCGTAACGGATGCCGGCACGCCGGGCATTTCCGATCCCGGTGAAGAACTTGTCCGCCAGGCATTAGAAGCAGGTATTACTGTCACCTCGGTTCCGGGTGCCTGTGCCTGTGTCACAGCTTTGATCCTATCCGGGCTTTCAACCAGACGCTTCGCTTTTGAAGCCTTTCTGCCACACGACAAAAAGGAAAGGCGTACGATCTTAGAAAGCCTGACAACAGAAACACGCACGACTGTGATCTATGAAGCACCACATCATTTAAAAGCCACACTTTTAGAATTATATAATGCTCTTGGTGACAGAAAGATCACCTTATGCCGTGAACTGACAAAATTACATGAAACGATACAGCAATTTACCTTGGAAACAGCAATCGACTACTATTCACAAAATGCCCCCAAAGGCGAATATGTCCTTGTACTTGAAGGGATATCTCAAAAAGAGCTTGACAGTCAGGCACAGGCTTCCTGGGAAGCAATTTCGCTTCCGGAACATATGGAACGATATCTAGCCCAAAACATGGATAAAAAAACTGCAATGAAAAAAGTCGCTCAGGACCGCGGCATCTCCAAAAGAGATGTATATCAGGCATTGCTGGAGCAAAAAGAGAACTAAGTTATTTGAAAACCTTATCTCAAATAACAGATTTATATTAATGGAATCGATCAGAAAATTTTATATAAAAATATCAAACTCCCGGATAAATTCATTTGAATCTATCCGGATTTTTTTACCGGTAATCACATGGTTTTCCCATATTTCTTTTATGACAGCTTCTTCTTTCTCTTCGATATGACATCTCATTACAAAGCATTGTCTGGATCAACACTTGATAGAAACGATTACTGATCTCAGATTGTCTTTTGCATTTGCTCTTTTTAGCGATCCGGGAAGCCAAAAGCTCCACACTGACTTTATCAGGATAGGCATCATACATTAGACTTCCATCATATTCCATATGATCACAAGCATCTTCGATTGTTCTTTGAAGCTCTTTTACCTCATATGGGCATAAGTACCGGTTATCTTTTGCGATATGTTTCATTTTGATCTCCGTCAATTCTAATGGAAATGTCATTGAAATTCCTTTCTCATATTTTTTATTTTCCATATTGCCATTCCCTGCTTCCTGTCTGATTTCTTAAAATATTTTATGTTTTTTTCCAAAAAAGGTTCTTGCTATACATTGTCTTTTTTTTGAAAACAAACTATACTATAAATTAGATTATTTTTGGAGGCTCTTATGAAACATTTATATAAATTTGTTGCTTTATTTTTCTTGTTTTTCTGTTCGCTTTTTTTCTTCGGACAAAGCATTCCATCCGTGTCGATCACTTCGACAACCGCATCAAGCTTACAGGGTTCTACTTTTCCGATCATGTATCTCCAGGATGGAAACAATACGATCAATACGTTGCATGGCTACAGCAGTGAAATGCCAATCGGAAAGATCCGTGAATCGATCACTCCTTTAGACAACAGTAAAACATTTTCCGTAAAAATACAGCAAAATGAATCAAAGATCAAAAAGATCACTTATGAACTTCGCGATATTGCAAATCAGAAAGTTTTAGAAACAAATTCCTATATGAGTTTTGATTCTGATGGAAAATATCTGACCTCGAAGATTACGCTGAATCAGGCACTTGATACCAGTACGGAATATGATATGCAAATCACTTTAACAACAAATGTCAGCAAGAAAATTCATTTTTATACACGTATCAAATACTACACAAGTGATTTCTTTTTGCAGCAAAAACTGGATTTTGTTTCTTCTTTTCATAATGCAACATTAGATCCACAATCAGGATTTAACATTTCATCCTATCTGGAAGCGACAACCAATGAAGATGCTACTCTTGCTAATGTAGATATTCATTCCAGCAAAAAAATGATCCAGTGGAACAACCTAAAACCAACGATTATTACAACGATCATACCAACAATCAAAGAGGTCAATATCGAAACAGCTGCCATTTATCAGGACTATTTTGTACAGATCGGTTCCGGTGATAATCCCGAAACATATCATGTGAAAGAAAATTACCGTGTCCGTTTCTCAGGTAACCGGATTTATCTTTTAAACTTTAACCGTACAATGGAATCGCTCTTTGATCCTGATCTGATTTCTGTTAAGAAAAGTGAACTAAAGATCGGCGTATCTAACGCAGATGATCTGAATATTACAACTGCCGATAAAGACAAGAAAATGGCTTTTGTACGAAACGGAAGTCTTTGGTATTACGATCTTAGTAAAAAGAAATTAAATTGTGTCTTTAGTTATGCTAAAAATAAAAAAGATTATCTTCGTGATGAATATGATCAGCATGATATTCAGATATTAAACCTGGAAAAAGACGGAACGATGAGCTTTATGGTCTATGGTTATATGAACTGTGGTGATTATGAGGGCAGAGTGGGAATCCTTTTATATGATTACGACGCAAAGACAAACCAGATCACGGAAAGAGTCTATATACCGCTTGAAACAAGCTTCCAGCAGCTTAACCAGGATCTTGGTACATTCAACTATGTCAATACCAAAAACATCTTCTATTTCTCATTAAACGACATTGTTTATGCTTATAATATTTCTTCTAAGCGTTACACGATCCTGACTGAAAATGCAACAAGAGATCATTTTTCCATGTTGAAGGCCGCAAAATGTTTTGTATGGTCCACTACCAACAAAAACGGTTTTGTCAACCAGATCACAATTCTTGATCTGAATACTTCAAAAGAATTGACGATCCAGTCACCGGATAATGAGAGTGTCGTTGTGCTTGGGACGATTGATGCTAATATTGTATATGGATTTGTACGCAATTCCGATATTTATGAAGATTCCACCGGCGACGTTGTAAAACCGGCATACATTCTTAAAATATCCGATTGCAAGGGAAATATCCTGCGTGATTACCAAAGCAAAAACCGCTATGTGGAAAGTGCTTCTGTCGATGGCAATGTTATTCATTTGAAACGAAGTAAGAAAGTAAATGGTCATTTCCGCTCCGCTACATCGGATACGATCATGAACCAGATGGCAGAGGAAAAGACATCGATCGGACTGACAACGCGACTCACGAATAAAATGCTGACAGAAAAGTATATTTCTCTTCCTGCAGGTTATGTAATGGAACGGATGCCTGAGATTTCTTCTACGAAAAATGTAATGGTTACGGATAATACAACACTTCATTTTTCAAACAAAGATATCTCTACATCGATCAAATATTATGTATGCGCTAACGGAACGATCACAAAATCCTATACGAGTGCTGCAAAGGCGATTTCCGAGGCTTATAAGGAAATGGGAACTGTCATTGATAACAAATCACATATTGTATGGGAACGTGGTGGAAAATTTATCAGCAAGAAATTGTCAACGATCAGTTATCCAAGTGATACTTCATCCAGCATAAAAGCTAGTGCACAGATGCTTTTACAGGCTGCACAGGTAACAACAACGACCTCCGATCTTTCCGGCAAATCTATTTTGTCAATGTTGCAAAAGCATTTGGAGTATCCGGTCAGTCTTGCCGGCTGTTCTCTGGATGATGTCCTTTACTTTGTAAGCCGTGAATGCCCTGTGATCGGAATGTTGGATTCTAACCATGCTGTACTGATCACAGCTTATACTTCTTCTACCGTAAGCTGGATGGATCCACAGACAAGAAAATCAAAAACCGTATCAATTCACGTCGCAGAAAATATGTTTAAGAATGCCGGTTATAAGTTTGTAAGTTATATTTCGGATTAAAAGGATATACTTCCTGATCACAGAAAAAGAACTTGGGAAAATTGTAATTGACCGAGCTGAAGGCGAGGGATGCTTCTTGTACGAAGGACAAGAAGATGGAGCATAAAATGAGTTTAACAAATTGTGATTTACACTTCTGATTGAAGAAAAAGAACTTGGATCATATATCCCCTTAAATACTTCTGAGTAAGAGCATTTAGGGGGATTTTTATTTTTGATATGTCAAAATGCTCAAATTTTAAAAGTTATTTTCATGATTATGCCAAACGTAAACTCTCTTTTCTGTACTCTTTTGGCAAAATGCTGTTTTTTCAATCTCATTTTCTACCAATTTTGCCATAGTAATTTTTTATTATTTTTTGTACACTATTCTCACCTCAAACAGAAACAAATTGAAAGGAGATTTATGCAAAAATTATATTCATATCTATTACTGTTGTCTGGTGCGTTTCTTTTTATCGTCTTTCTCTTGATAGTCTATTTATCTTTTTTCACTGAATCTTTTTCCGGATATTCTTCCCATTCTATCTATAAAGCCAGTGCACATACCATAGCTATCTCTCAAAGGCACAATACCTTTTCTACAGCTTATGCCCATAAATATAAGCAGAAAAACAACACTTTCCACAAATGAAAAAGAATATTATTATATTGCCCCGGCTAAAAAACAAGCTATTGGTATTTCTATTCAGGCTTCCGGTTCTCTCTCACTAAAACTCTATTCGCAGACAGGACAATCCCTTAATTTCTCCGTAAAAAAAGAAAAACACAACTATACTTTGCTGCCCAAAGAAACCTTTGATTCTGTGGATGGCTGTTTTTTGCAAATCGCAAATTATCAGGAAAAAAAAATATCGCTCTGCATAAAAGTTTTTTCAAAAAGTAAAAATAAAAAACCGAATAAAAGTGATTCAAATCAACTAAAGAATAATAAAAATATTTCTTCTAAAAATGATTTGAATTCACAGAAAAAAAAGAAGAACACGTTTTCTGTAACTGCTTCCAATCGTTCGAAATCAGATAACCAAAGTATTTCTAACAACAATCTCAATAGTTCAAAATCAAAAAACTCTTTTTCTTCTAAAAAGCCTTCCGATAAAACTAAAATCAAAAAAAATTCTTCTTCCGGAAAATTATCCACATTTACCCATGAAAATGTCAATCTAAATCCACATTTTTTGATTTTACGTGTAAATAATGTTTACAAACCTGATTTTGATCTTACAAAAAATGAAACGAACATATCATCCATTTCTTTCTATGTAACAGAACCTTCTGTTGCTCTTTATAAAAACGGAAAAATCTACGCAAGATCAACCGGCATTTCTATTTTGTATTGCAAAGATACTAAAAAGAACCATACAGCATGCATGATAGTGCGCGTCATCTAAGAAAGGAGACCTATTGTGGCAAAAACTTTAACAACCCAATCGTTGGATCTGTCTGCTTTTTCTTCCAAACTGGCAGAACAATATACAGTTGAACACATCATTTCCACCCAGTCATCAGAATTAGTCTTACAAATCCGTTCTAAATCGGATGCAGAAGATTATGTCCTGCAAATATATTCTTTTTCCTATCCATTATTAAGACAAGCAAAGAAAATGCAATCTAATCATCCGGATATGCTATTATTACACGAAAATGGTCTGTTAATACTTTTGTCTCCTTCCTTTATAGAATTGCTGCCTAAAGAACAGCCAAAAAGAAATGCCTTTTTGCATTCGAAATATCTTCCCTATATAGCATTCCTTTTTTGCAGTTGTCTTTTTCTATATTCTATACATGATGCCTTGCGCAAAAAAAATGCAAATACTGCAATCGCAAAACATTCGATCATTTCTGCTTTTTCCGTCAGCCAAAACAAAAAAAAGACAGCTACCGGTAGTGCCTTATCAAATCAGACCAATATTTCCCTGGCCAGTTCTCCCTCTTCAATAATAGTTTCTCCGCCTGACAATTCTCCTGCTGCTGGTTTCCCTGCTACCGTTCCAAGCAATTTTTTGGATTTACAAAAACAAGGACTAACGAATGTTTCATTAAAAAGAAAACTAAAGCAGAATCAAGATATTACAATCCTTGCAGCTTCGTATAATCAAATAACATCATGCAAAGAAATAGCACCTCTTTCCAATGTAAAGGAACTTTATTTGAGCACAAATAAAATCACATCCATACAATCGCTTTCTGCTTGTCAGAATTTGTCCATTTTGGTATTGTCAGATAACAAATTACAGGATATTGGTGCATTGCAAGCATTGTCTGATCTGACAATACTTGATCTTTCCGATAATCCAAAAATAACGAAAATACATTGTCTTTCTTCTCTGACAAAACTTCAATTTTTACTTTTGCAAAACACAGGATGTAGTAGGAAAGAGATTTCTTATTTACAGAAAAAATTGCCACTGTGTACTATCTTTTATTAGTAATCTTATGATTTGTACTTTGAACTCACAAAAACGCTCTTGCAGATCCTTACTTTCTGCTATGCAGAATAATTCGTTCGTTAATTTGCAACACAGAAGAGCTTGCTTGCTTGTGCAGAATTCATGAACGTCAAAATCGTCAGGCACGAAATGTGACAAACGTGTAACGCTTGAATTTTGGAGTTATTATTTCACGATAATATGATCAGAATAAATTCAAAGATTACATATATACTGATTCTTTTATTTACTATAATTTTTTAGAAAGAAGGCTTTATATGAAAAAAACAATGTTTATGATTTTATCAATTACCATCTTTGCATTCTTTTTCACTGTGCAATTGTGCCTTAGCCCTGCGACAAAAGCTTGTGCAGCAGTTAAAACAACCAATCACTCTGCTAAGCATTCTTTATATTCCTCTTCTCTTTTCTCTTATAACCAAACGATCAATCCTTGGAATCATACGATCACATTAAAAAGCAAACGTATTATGCGAAAAAAAGAAGTCATCCGTTCAACGCTTACTTTATCAAAAAAAGGGAAGAAAAAACAAATTTATCGGGCAAAGTTTGCATCTTTATCTTCTAATGGTAAAAAGATTGCCTATACGATCATAAAAAAAGATCAGAAGAAATTATGCCCTTCCAATCGTTCCAAAAACGGAAAATATATTGTCAAAAGTTCTCTTTTTTCAAAGAGAAACATTCTGTCTTATCACGAACGCATTCCGTCTAATACAATAGCCGGATTTATTGTCAACGATATTGGAAAACCGTTAGCAAAAGCCACTGTTATCTTGAATGGAAAAAATAAAAAGATAACAGTCCGGACAGATTCACACGGATATTATAAGATTACAGCAGATATAACAACTTCAAAACCACATACTATCTCTGTCTCCAAAAGCGGATATCTTTCGCAAAGCAGAAAACTCAAAAACAAACTTTCTAAAGGTATATTATGCGAAAATTTTACTTTATCAAAAAAGAGAGCATCCTGTCAGGCAAACAATCATTCTATTGAATTTGAAATCAAAAACAAGCAGGATCAGTCTCTTTCCAATACCACTGTCTATATTGTGCAAAAAGGGACTTCTACTATTCTTTTCTCAGGAAAAACAGATTCTTTAGGACAATTGCTTTTTAGTAATACAGATACATTTTGTAACGACGAGTATTCTGTCATAGAACGTTCTGATCCGTCAAACACAACTAGAGTATCGGTACAAAAAAAATATCAACCCAAAAGCAAGAATCATTTTTTGATTACAAAAGATCTTCTTAATCATGATAAAGAATACACAATTTTTGTACAGGATTTATCTTCCTCTGTTCAAACCCCTTGTTCCCAGACAATGCAATTTTCTTTTCGTTTTTCTGACTTTATGACAGATCATCTATACTTTTCACTCCATCTGTCTGACTGCCAGACTTTGTCATTACAGCATATTACATTACAAACAAAAGATATCACATTATTGCCAACAGATTTTGTTTCCTGTTCTATTTATACATCTTTAAAGCATACTCCGTTTTATACAAATGAATGGCATGTATCTGACATATCTGAAAATCTTCTATCCGGTCTTGATATAAAGAAACTATTTTTGCCGGATGGCACTTATTTCATTCAGTTTACATTATATAACCAGACACACACAGCAAAAGCATTATCTTCTGTTCTGCCTGTATCTGTTTTGCGTGGTAAAGCATATGCTGATACGATTATTTTGCAAAAAGCACAAAAAGCACTTAGTCTGAATTTTGCAGAATATACTTCTACTTCATTACAAGCTTCTTTTGATCTGTATCAAAAAAAGAATCACAACTATTTTTACCAGACTACGCTTCATTCCATGCCCTTTTTTCTGGCTGCATCAGGCTTTCAGCATACAGAACTTTGGTTAGCTCCCCTTTATCAAAACGAAGAATATCTTCTGCTTCCAAAAAAGAATTCTGCATTTGCATCTTCTTATTATATTTTTCATACAACATTAGAAAATACAACGCCTTTCGACTATCAGAATCCTCTAACAAAATACATGCTAAAAATATACTGTCAAAATAGCAATACTTCTTC
>OGPA01003159.1_pt1 | contig 10715 bp, 9 predicted proteins | sample 1552841 | NCBI WGS metagenome assembly OGPA01 (sample SAMEA2579916, study PRJEB22360) | human gut metagenome | reverse complement strand
CTGCTCATAAGCATACGGCATCAACGGCAAAAACATCTGGTAATGCTTCTTAGCCAACGGTACTTTCTGCAAAAAGGTGGGACGAATATCATACTGTTTAAACCGCTCCGGCATTCGCTCTGCATCATACACCAAACAGTAGATAGGGGCATCCGGATACAGCTCATGCAGTGCCTCCACCACACGCTCCGATCCTCCATAGATTGTCAGCCACTCATGCACAATTGCTATCTTCACTCAGTTCACCTGCCGTTCCATTATGTTTTGATAAAACTGCCATGTTTCCTGCGCGGTGCGCTGCCAGTTAAACTGCTGCGCTCGCCGCATTCCTTTGGCTGCCAATACATTCTTCTGCTTTTTATCCGACAATAGCAACATTAGTTTATCTGCGATATGTTCAGCATCTTTTGGATTACAATAGAAACCACAATCAGCCACTGTTTCATGAAATACCGGAATATCTGATACAAGAACAGGAATTTCACGTATCATAGCCTCCAATGGCGGCAAACCAAATCCTTCATAGAGGGATGTGGTGACAAAACAATCGGCAAAATGATATAACGTTTCCAATGCATCCTGCTGCACATAGCCGGTAAACACAACGCGCTGCTGCAGTTGCAGTCTGGCCACCTCAGCAAAAATGTCATCATACATCCAGCCTTTGCCGCCGGCCAATACCAGCTTTCCCATATATCCCTGCCGGCCCAATTGCCCAAATGCCTGAATCAACGGCACTAAATTTTTATGAGGCGCCAAAGTACCCACATATAAAATATATTGCTGCGGCACTAGCTGCCATGTTTGCAGTGTTGCCTGACTCCATTCTTGCAACTGCGAAGGCTTTACCCCAAGATGCACTGTTTGGCTGCGGCTCTCCAACTGCGGATAGTAATTTAACAATTCCTGACGAGTAAATTCCGAGGAACATAGCACACCAGACGATCGATGCACCGTATTTTGCAATAAGGTATTCTTTACCACATTCTGTTTCCAGGTGCGCTGCTGCCGCATGGTTTTCATGGATAAATCATGTACCGATGCCACCGAAGCTGTTTTGGTAAACACAGGCGTTGCATAATCTGGAAAATGTACCAAGTCATATTGTCTATATAATTTGCGCAATTGCCACTGTTCTGTAATAATACGCTGCCCGCTGCTGTGAATATCCCTGCCTGCAAACAGCACATGATCGTACTGCTCATATTGTTGTTTATAATCATCCCGCAGTAAAATATCCACCGCATAACCGCCGGCCACAAACTCCTTCACCAACCATTCTGCATAGCGGGATATCCCTGTGCCATCCGGCGCATATAACAAACCATTGAATAATATCTTATGCCTCATGTTTCATCATCCATTCTGCTCTGCCATTAAACGCTGGTACAACTTCACTAAAATATCTGCAGACTGTTCCCACGTAAAACGCTTGCATTGCATGTAGCCTTTGGTACTGTCTTTTACTTTAAGTATTATTTATTGACTGAACTGTAATTTCCGTTAATTGAAGTGCTAACTTTCTTGTATCTGATGACAATCCTAATTCTTGAGGACTTACAGCATCTGATAACTCTAATCTAATAACAGCTTTGCCGTTCAAATCTTTTATAATTTTTTTCCAGGTGCCAGCACCTTTTGCTATAAACGAATCTTCCAATTTATCATTAACATAAACAGATACAGTTTGTACTTCCCCAAACGTGTCTAACCAATTTATTGTAACCATAGCTTCTGATGATTCTAATAAAATTTTGTCAAATTGAACATTCTCTCCATCAGTCCACGTAAAATATTCTTCATTTTCTGAAATACCTCTTTTTACGTATTCATCAGCATTCCATGTTTCTCCCATAAAATAAATACTTACATCCTCTACAGGTTCTCTCAATGCTTCTTTTATACTAAATGGAACCAACAATAACAAAATCATTGCAATGATTGTTACTACTGTTATTTTTATATTTCCACGCCTTGTCGGTTTCTTGCTCCTATTATAAAATTCTTCATCTTGTGTAACTATATAATATCTATCCAATTTTAAACATAAATTATTTACCAATTTCAAATTAAAAAATGGCGTTTCTATAAACTGTATTCGTAGTTTATCAACAAGAGTTATCACTAAAAATAAATAACCGATAACTATCAACATATAAACTGGCCAGTATATAGAATTTATAAAAAGTCCTGCACAAAAAATATTGTTCCACATAAAATTATAGAATACTGGGACTTGATGCACTATATATACTGCAAGAGTTGAAGTCGAGAAATAATTTATTAATTTATTTTGTGAAATGGTAGTATTTTTAAAAATTAAAAAAATACTAAATGCTATAACAAAGTTTGGGATTGATTTGTAATCCATTAAATATTGATATGCCCAAGGCTGTGCAATTTCCAAAAATTTGTATAATCCCCCCCCATTTCCAATTCTAGTTAACCAATTTATTCCTATCAAAATTGTGTATATGCTGATTGCCGTAATTATCCATTTTTTTCGCGATAAAAAACTCGGAAGTAACTCTAAATACGCTCTATAATACCCCATAAAAATATACACATAGATAAACCACATAATACAATCCATATAAACATCTTCAAAAGGATGTACCGTCGCCCATCCGCAGATAAAAATACTTAAAATTATTAACATTCTTCTTTGAAATTCTCTTGTTTGTTTAAAGAAAACATTTAAGAACGGAGAGATTAGTATCAAAACTAAATATGTTGATACATACCAATGATTAAAACCCAATATTGGGAAAAAAGCATTTTTAATAGCAGTGTTTGAAACGTCATCAGGAGATATATAATCAATTAATAACGTAATCATCAGAGTGTATATCAATTCTTGCAGCCAAATTCGTACAAATCGTTCACTTCTAAAAGACGATTTAACCATAAAATAGCAGCCTAATATTAAGAAACCATTTACTGCAATTCTGCCACCCAAACCAATTGCATAATCCCACATTAAATCTCGTAAATAAATTAAAACCAGATGCATTGGCTATTGATCCACTTTGCCCAACAAAATGTCCTGCTACTATCAAGAACATAAGCACTATTCGTAGTAATTCTAAATTTGACAGTCTATTTTTCATATATTCTGACTCTTTTCTTAATTTCCATACTTTCACCATTTATTCTGTTCTGCCATCAAACGCTGATACAGCTCCAACAGAATATCCGCAGACCGTTCCCATGTAAAATGCTTGCATTGCATGTAGCCTTTAGCAATACAGCTTTGCCGCAAATCATCATCCAATAAAAGCCGCTGTATACTGTCTGCCAATGCCTGTACATCCAATGGCTCTGCCAATAAAGCAGCATCTCCGGCAACTTCCGGTAATGATGACACATTGGATGTCACCACCGGCACACCTGCTGCCATAGCTTCCAGCACCGGCATACCAAACCCCTCATACAATGACGGAAACACAAACAAGTATGCCTGCTGATAAATAGCCACTTTGTCTACTTCGTCCACATAACCGGTACAAATTACATCCTGCTTCAAACCTAACTGCGTAATCTGTGCAAAAATATTGTCATATTGCCAGCCTTTTTTACCAGCCAGCACTAACTGATATTGCTGTAACTCCGGTTGCTGATGCAGCAAAGCAAATGCCTGCACCAACCGTTCAATATTCTTGCGCGGTTCCAAAGTACCCATATACAAAATATACTTGTCAGGCAAATTATACTTTTCTTTTACCTGTTCCAGTTCCGTCACAGAATACTGATGCTGAAACCGCTCCATATCCACACCAGGCGGCGCTATCACGATTTTATCCTCGGGAATTTGCAGTAAAGTTATCAAATCCTGCTTGGTACTCTCTGAAATGGTAACAATGGCATCCGCACGATCAATGTTGTACTGAATATCTTGGGTAATGCGTTTTAATGTCTTTTTTGCCATGGTTTCTGGGTACAGCAGCCATACTGCATCATGGATCGTAGTAACTACTTTTCCATATACACCCTTAGGAACAATGAAGTCGAAGAAATGAGTAATATCCGCCTTTTTTCCAAATAACCATTTATATGGAACAGGAACTATCCGCCAAATACGGCGGTAAATGCCATAGGGAAACAAAGTACAATACTTCTGCGAGAAGGTAAGCCCTTGCAATTCTTCCGTTAAATCATTGCGCATAAGGAAATTAAAAATATTACCTTCTATTTGTATAGTAGGTTTATTTTGCAAACATTTGGCTAACTCATAAGTGTAAATACCAATACCAGAACGATTTTTTAAACAAGGCTGTAATTCCAATGCAAGTTTCATAAAATCACCTACCAACCATATTACAAGTATGCGTTAACTTACTCTTTATCAAAATTTATTCTTCTTTCTTCAATGACAAGAGGACGATTCATAATTCTTGCATTCATATTTAAAATATATTCTCCCAATAGTCCAATAAAAAATAATTGAATACCCCCAAGTACAAACACCCCTATTAAAATTGGAGCATTCCCCATAGGGAAACTATCCCAATACATAAGTTTCAAAATTAAATATACAAACGCAATTGCTAAACTGATAAACGATGTAATAAAACCTAAAAAAGTAGCAAGTCTCATCCCTACTTTTGTATATGATGTAAAACTTAACATCGCTGCATCATATAACCGATACCAATTGTTGCTTGTCTTACCCGCTCTGCGTTTCTGTTGTTCATAAGGTATATCTTTTCGTTTAAACCCTAGCTCTGCAACAATTCCTCGTAAAAACGGAGTTGGGTCTTCAAGGCTTTTTAATACCTCAATAAAAGATTTATCATACAATCCAAATCCTGTGAAATGCTCAATCTGCTCCACATCGGACATCTTTTTTATCAACTTATAGTAACATGTACGTAAAAAACGCATAATAGGATTTTCTAAACTTGTTGTTTTAATTGCACTAACAATTTTATAACCCTGCTCCCACTCACGAACCAGTTTTGGAATCATTTCAACAGGATCCTGAAAATCAGCACACATTAAAATTGTACAATCCCCGTTCGTTTGGCACAATCCATAGTAAGGCGAATTAAATTGCCCAAAGTTTTTCGCATTAAATATAGCTTTGATTCTTGAATTATTGGAACAAAGCATCTCCAACTTTTCACGAGTCGAATCCTTAGAGTCATTGTCAATAAAGACGATCTCATAATCATACTCCGGCAACATACTTGTAAATTCTTTTATGATTGCCTCACTCAATGGAATTACATTATCTTCCTCATTCCAACATGGAACCAATATACTAATTATTTTCATATTCATGGCCTCGACCTATCTATAATCTCTTGTATCCCTTGTTCAAAAGTTATTTTCGGTTCCCAACCGGTAATTTGTTTTAATTTGTCTACATTCGGCTCAAAACTTACCATTCCATCTTTTCCATAAGGAATTGCTCCAAATTGCAAAATACTCTTACTGTTTGTCATTGTTTTCATTTTTAACACATATTCTTTTAACAGGTGGCTTTCTCCATTAGCAATATGATAAACTCCACTTGGCGCATCTGCCAAACTAATCAAAGCTGTAACAACGTCTCGAACATGAACAAAATCCCACATTTGTGTACATTCGGTTAATGCAATTGGTTCATTATTTAGCATTTTTGAAATACTTGTTGATATAAGTGTTCCTTTATAATCACCATACCCATATACGCTAAAAATACGTGCCCAAATAAATTTGATTCCAACTTTAGGTAACATGTCGCATCCTTTTTGGTATACTGCTAATTTTGCCTTACCATACTCAGTTACAGGCATTGTCGGATACTCTTCTGTTATTATTCCCTCACATTGTCCATACTCTGCTTGAGAACCTGCACCTATAAATGTATGGCAACCTAGTATTTTTGCTATGTTCATTACCACAATAGATTGTTGAAAATTAGTATTTTGTTTCTCAACATCTGCTCTATCAGAAGCTCTTGTACCATCCCAAGCTAAATGATAAAAGATATCTATTTTATCATCAATTTTTTTTGGTAATTCTTCTATCTGATTTAACTCACATTCTATAATGCGCAGATTTTGACTTTCTTTAAATTCTGCAATTTTTTGCGGATTTCTAACAACTGCATATACGAAATAATCTTGTTTTAATAATTCTTTCAACATATTCTTCCCAATAAAACTGGTGGCACCAGTTATAACAACCGTATTCATAATAAATTAACCTTTCATAAAATCAAAGCACAGAATACTATTATTTATTTATAAGATTCAACACCCTTTTTTCAATTTTCTCTGCTGAAAGTCCATAATAGTCACGTAGATACTCTTGATCACCTACAATAGAAGAGAAACAATCTTCAATACCAATTATTTTTAAAATAGCTTTGCTTTTTTCTTGAGCCATAACTTCTGCTACAGCAGAACCGAAACCACCCAATACGGTGTTTTCTTCTACAGTAATGATATAATCAAATTGTTTTGCACAATCATGTATCAATTCTTTATCTAGCGGTTTTATTGTTGGAAAAGAGTATAATGCCACAGAATACCCGCGCATTCTCAGTGTCTCGGCAGCTTTTCGGGCTTCATATCCAATTGCACCTGTAGAGATTATACAAATATCATTTCCCGAAAAAACTTCCACTGCTTTTCCGACTACAAAATTGCAAATTTTCTCATGAATATCTTTTTCTTTTCCTTTCCCTAATCTAATATAACATGGGCCTTCATGCTCAATTGCTGCTTTCATAACAGCTTCCGCTTCTAAAAAATCTCCAGGTGAAAAAATAACCATATTAGGAATACAACGCATAGCAGAAATATCCTCAGTTGCGTGGTGACTCATCCCCAAACTTCCATAGCCAAATCCAGCACCCACAGAAATAATATTTACATTTGCTTCATGATACGCTACATCGTTACGAATTTGCTCATAACAACGCATTATTGGGAAATTAGCAATTGAATAAGTAAACACTTTTTTTTCTTCCAAAGCCAAACCTACTGCTACATCTGTCATATTTTGTTCACAAATTCCAGCATTAAAAAAACGTTCTGGTATATTATCTCTAAATTCATTTAACACTCCAAAACCTAAATCACCTGTGAGTAATACAATATCTTCGTCCTGTTTTGCAATGTCTGTTAAAACCTTCATCGCCGCATTTCTCATATTATTCACCTTTCAATTCCTGTATCGCATTTTTATAATCTTCACCTTGTGGATCCCGATAGTGCCATACTAAGTTATTCTCCATGAAGGATACACCTTTACCCTTAGTAGTATGTGCAATAATACAAAGCGGTTTACCATTTTTTTCTGTTGAAAATGCTTCTCTTAACTCACTGTGTAAATGCCCATCACACTCAATCACAGTAAACCCAAAATCAGCCCATTTTTGAGCTAAAGTATCTAAGCCAATTTCTTCTTTACAATTTCCCATTGCTTGAATCTTATTGTGATCTACAATAACTGTAAAGTTATCCAAATGATTATGACTTGCAAATAAAGCCATTTCCCAAATAGAACCTTCTTCACATTCACCATCTCCAAGAATGGTATAAACATTATGACGTTTATAATCAAGTTTTCCTGCTAATGCCATCCCAGCAGCAACACAAGCACCATGTCCTAAAGAACCTGTAGAAAATTCAACTCCATTCACTTCTTTATGAGAAATATGTCCTGATAATTTGCTACCATTTTGATAGTATGTTCTTAATTCCTCTACTGAGAAATATCCCATTTCTGCTAAGGTAGCATAAAGAGCCACACCTGCATGCCCCTTACTTAAAATCAATCTATCTCTTTTTTGATTTTGCGGGTCCTGAGGATATATTTTCATTACATCAGCATATAGGACTGCTAAAATATCAACTATAGACAAAATAGAACCTATATGTGATGCATGCGCATTATGGGTCATATTAATTGCATGAATACGTACTTTTTGAGCTAACTCTCTACTGTCCATAATCTACCCTCTTCTCATTTGATAATCAAAATGCTATGTTATAAATATTCATATTTTTATTTCGTCAGTATTTAATAATCAATAATCGCCTCAATAATCACTTTCGCCATATAATCAATCATTTCATCAGTCATACCAGGATATACACCAACCCAGAATGTATTTTCCATAATGAAATCTGTGTTTTTTAAATCTCCCACCACACGGTATTTATCCGTTCCTCGTATCTGATCAAAGCAAGGATGTTTAATTAAGTTCCCACTAAATAATAATCTTGTTTGGATATTGTGCTGTTCTATATACGCTACAACATCTTTCCGTTGTAATCCACTTTCTGGACGAATGGAGATTAAAAAACCAAACCAAGATGGATCACTGTTCTCAGCTGGTTCCGGCAAAATTAATTTATCCGCTGCTACTTGCAAAGCAAGCCGCAATCTTTTCCAATTGTGTTTTCTGCGCTCAATAAATTGTGGAAATTTTTTTAATTGTTCACAACCAATTGCTGCCTGCATATCAGTTACTTTCAAATTATAGCCAAAATGACTGTACACATACTTATGGTCATAACCAACTGGCAATTGTCCGTATTGCCCATCAAAACGATGCTTGCAGAAGTTATCTTGCCCGGATGGGCAAATACAATCCCTTCCCCAGTCACGGAAACTTTTTATTAACCGATTCAGTTTAGCGTCATTGGTATAAACACAACCACCTTCACCCATGGTCATATGATGTGGCGGATAAAAGCTGGAAGTACCAATATCACCAACCGTACCTGTATAATATTCTTTTCCATCTAAAACGTATTTACTACCCAGTGCATCGCAGTTATCTTCAACTAACCATAAATTGTGTACATCACAAAACTCTTTTACTGCCTTTAAATCAAAAGGATTACCCAATGTATGAGCAACCATAACTGCCTTTGTTTTAGGAGACAAAGCTTGTTCCAACTGAGTAATATCAATATTATATTGAGGAATTGTCACATCTACAAAAACCGGAACTGCCCCATACTGTAAGGCAGGGGTTACAGTTGTAGGAAATCCACAAGCAACTGTAATAATTTCATCACCCGGTTTAATCTGTCGTTCACCTAATTCTGAAGCTGTTAACGCCATAAACGCCAGTAAATTCGCTGATGAACCACTGTTCACTAAATTTGCATGTCGAACACCAATCCACTCCGCAAATTCTTTTTCAAATTGATCTGAAAAACGACCTGTTGTCAGCCAAAAATCCAAACAAGCATCAGTCAAAGCACACATTTCTTTTTCATCAAATACACGTGAAGCATAATTAATTCTATCCCCTGCTTCAAAATCTTTTTTATTTTCTTTAAAGTCATGATAGTATTGTGCCACTTGCTCTTTTATATAGGTACGTGCTTCCCTTTCGTTATTCCATTGTTTCATGACATCGTTTCCTTTCAACTAAAATTTATAGAACTATTATTTCATCACCCAACATTTATTTAATATAAAATTTAATGGAACTGTTATAATCAAATTTAACAATGGTGCTATTACCTCAGAAATTTGTAGTTTTTCCACAAATAAATATAGCAATACTGTTCCAATTATCAAATTAGTGCTATAAGCTAAAAAAGTTTTTACCAGAGTTTTTACTTTTTCATCCTTCTTTTTGAATACAAACTTGCTATTCCAAAAGTAAGAATTCAGCACACTCACAATAAATCCAACTGCATTACCGATTAAATATAAATTTCGATTAATCCATATAAACAAATAATAGATTCCCAGAGAAATAGCCGTATTTGATAATCCTACAATCCCGAATTTCATAAATTGCCAAAATGTTTGAAATATATTTTCTTTCATCAGTATCATGCCTCTAAGAACATATTTATCTGCTGCTCCGTTACTAAATTCATATCTTCCTGTGCTAACCAAGCTTTTGACCAAATTACTGTCTGTTTAATTGCATCTGCAATGTGCCATCTAGCCTGCCAACCTAAAGTTTTCTTAATTTTTGCACAATCCAATTTCAAAAAATTAGCTTCATGGGGCGCATTCGCTTCAGCTTGATTTATCCACTGGGCGGAAGCTCCCCAAGCTGTACAAAATAAATTTACCAATGCACCTGTATTCACACAATCACAATCATCAGGCCCGATATTATAGCATCCTTCGTATTTTTCTCTATCATAATATTGTTTTTCTGCCAACTTCAAATAAGTGCATACTGGCTCTAATACATGTTGATAGGGTCTTGTAGAGTAAGGATTGCGTACAACAATATCTTCTCCTCTTTCCATAGCCCGCACGCAATCTGGAATAATTCTGTCTTTTGCAAAATCTCCTCCGCCAATTACATTTCCTGCACGGCAGGTAGATATGGCAATATCCCGATTTTGAAAAAATGATTTTTTATAAGAACTTGTTACTAATTCAGAACAGGATTTTGAATTGGAATATGGATCATATCCATCTAAAGCATCTATCTCCCGATAACCCCATTCCCACTCATGATTCCAATAAACTTTATCTGTGGTCACGTTAATAACCGATTTTACACTGTCACATTGCCGTACCGCTTCTAAAAAATTCACAGTACCCATCACATTGGTTTCATAGGTATACACCGGATTTACATAAGATTCCCTTACAATAGGTTGGGCTGCCATATGAATAACTATTTCCGGTTGATACTGCTGCATAGTTTGGCTAAGATGAGCCAAATCACGAATATCACCAATAATAGAAATCATTTGTTCTTCTAACCCCAATACTTCAAACAAACTTGG
>OGPA01003154.1_pt1 | contig 10739 bp, 6 predicted proteins | sample 1552841 | NCBI WGS metagenome assembly OGPA01 (sample SAMEA2579916, study PRJEB22360) | human gut metagenome | reverse complement strand
TTACCTTCAGTTCCTGCACATGGGAAATGATTCCCACCAGACGGTTACCTTCCGTAAGACCGTTTAGTGCTTTCATCGCCTGTTCCAGCGACTCCTCATCCAACGAGCCGAATCCTTCATCGACAAACATGGTATCCAGTTGGATCCCTCCTGCCGATGCCTGGATCTCATCGGAAAGTCCAAGTGCCAGCGAAAGAGAAGCTTTAAAGGATTCCCCGCCGGAAAGCGTCTTCACGCTTCGCTCAGAACCATTGTAATGATCGATCACATTCAGTTCCAGACCACTCTGGCTCTTCCGGTCATCGGTATTTGTCTGTCTTTTCAGCTCATACTGTCCGCCGCTCATCACCATAAATCTTGTATTTGCACGGGCAATGATCCGGTCAAAATAGTTGGTCTGGATGTAGGTCTCAAACTTGATCTTTTCTTTGGATCCGCCTTTGATCTTTCCATTTACCGTATCGGAAATTTCGCGCACCTGTGTCCAGTTCCGTTCAAGTTCCAGAAGCCTTGCACTCTGCTTATCAATCTCATGCAGGATTTTCTGATTCGTTTCATAGCGAATCTTCAACGTATCCATCTGCTTTTGAAGTTCTTTCTTCGCCCCCGATACTTCCTGCCGCGCCTGTACAAGTTCTTCCATATCAGTCTCTTTATTGCCTGCGATCTGCTTCTCCAGCGTTTTCTTCTTCGTCTTCGCTGCTTCCACCGTCTGGCTGCATTCCCGAAACGCTTTCTGGGCAATATCCAGATTCTTATCCATCTCTTTTTTCCGCTTTTCCAGCTCTTTGATCTGCTGCTCCGCTTCCGCTTTCTCCGGAAATTCCAGTTTGCCACGCACCTTCACAGCCTGCTCCTCTATATTTGCTTTATCCCTCTCAGACACAAGGAGCTGATTCTTTCGCTCCTGCTCCTCCTCCTGAAGCTTTTTCTGCATCTGCTCCAGTTCCGGAATCTCTGTTTCCAGCTTCTGCTTATCTGCCACTGCTTCTTTAGCTACTTCCAGCTTTTTCCGTAAGTCCTTTTCTGCCTCACCGAGTGCATTCATCTGCTGTCCGATGAACGTCAGCGATTTTTCAATCTCTTCTTCCTGTATGCTGCTGTCAAAACTTTTCACACTCTTTTGGATTTCTTCTTCCAACGCTTTTAACTGAACCAGTTTTGCATTTGCGCTAAGGCTCGCATCATTCGTCTTTTTCTCCACATCGGCAGTCTCTTTCCGGTATTTTTCAAGCTCTTCTTTTTCCGGTGCACCTTCCGTCATCTGTGCCGGACATGGATGGTGAATCGATCCGCACACCGGACACGGCTCTCCCGCTTTCAGAACCTTTGCAAGAATCCCCGCCTGCTCGTCCAGAAATGCTCTCTCCATCCAGGCAAGCTGTGTCTTTCGCTCTGTACATTCCTCCTGCATGACAAGGTATGCCTTCTGCGCCTCTTCCACACTTTTCTTCTGTCTTTGGTATCTTTTATATTGAATAAGAATGTCTTCTGCCGCTTCTTTTCTTACTGAAACCTCTTTTTGTTCTGCGGTAACTTTCAGAACTTTAATTTCCGCATCCTTCAGCTGTTCCAGTAAATTCTTTTTCTGTTCCAGCTGCTCCTGCATCTGCGCTTTCTTTTCCTGATACTGGCTTTCCCGGCCCTTTAATATCTCAATCTGTTTCTCAAGCTCTTTGATCTGCTTCTGTAGTTTTTTCAGCTCGTCATACTCTGCAAGCTTTTCCTGCCTCTTTCCAATCTCTTCTGCCAGACGTTCTCTTTCCGGCACTTTTTTCTGTTCTTCTTTCAGTGCCACTTCCAGTTCTTCAAGCTGAGGTATCTTCTCCGCTATCGTCTGCTCCGCTTTTTCCAGTTCCTTTTTCGCACGTTCCACCGCTTCTGCTTTTCCAAGTCTTCGGTTCAATTCCTCCAAATTTTTTTCAATTTCGGTCAGATCCTTCTTCTTTTCTTTGAGTAGCCCGGCATCCTGATCCGTCAGGGTTTCCAACACTTCCAGAACCTTATCCGCATGAACCACTGCTTTGCTCTCCCGGATCTTTTTCACATCCGCAGCAAGCACGTCATCCTCATCACAGCTGATATCCTTCATATACTGCAAAATACTTTTGCTGACATCCTCGTACTGTTCCTGCATTTTGCTGCTTGCATTTTTCATTTTTTCCTGAAATGCAAGATACGGCCTGGTATGGAAAATCTCCCGGAAAATTTTGCTGCGCTCCTCCGTTTTTGAAAACAGCAGCTTCATAAAATCTCCCTGCGCCAGCATTGCAATCTGGGTAAATTGTCCCCGGTCAAGACCGATCAGTTCTGTCACCGCTTTTGTGACCTCTTTTGCCTTTGTGACCGGCAACCTGTCATCCGGAAATTCCAGTATCGCATCCGCTCTTTGCAGCGTCATGCCCTCGCCCCTGTCCTTCGGGCGCATGTACTCCGGATTTCTCCGGATATGATAGATCTGCCCCTGATAGAGGAAATCCAGTTCTATAAAGGTCGGCGTCTTCGGATCCGCATATTTGCTGCGCAGCATCCCCGGCTCTCTTTCATTTCCGCTTGCCTCACCATAAAGCGCAAATGCGATCGCATCAAAAATCGTGGTCTTTCCGGCACCGGTATCACCGGTGATCAGATAAAGCCCCCGCTCTCCAAGTTCATCCAGAATGATCTCTGTCTCTTTTGCATACGGTCCGAATGCAGAAATCGTAAGTTTTATCGGTCTCATCTTTCATCCTCCCATATCTCTTCCATCATTCCTCTGGCAATCTCTTCCTGCTCATCCGTCATCGGCTGGTTGTTCTGAAGCTCATAGAACTCTTTTAAAAGCTCCATCGGGGATTTCTCTTCTACCTCTGCTGTTCCTCTCACCGTCACAGCCGCTCTCGTCCGCAGATTGTCATAAGACAGTTTCATGATATTCGGATAAATCGTTCTGAGTTTCCCGATCGCATCCGGAATATCCTCTTCATCGGTCAGCGTAATATGCAGATAATCGTCCGTTTTCATATCCTTGTAAAAATCCAGCGCAGTCACTTCCATGTAAGTTCCTCTGATCTCCTGCATATCATGTTTCGGCAAAAATGGAATCTGCTGAATATTTATCTTTCCTTTTTCTTCTACATCCACGATGACTACTGACTTTTTCTGGTTAGCTTCGGAAAAGGAATATTTGAGTGGCGTTCCGGAATACCGCACTGTCTCTTTCCCGATCTTCTGCGGTCCGTGGAGATGTCCAAGTGCCACATAATCAAATCCGTCAAATATCGAAGCGTCCACATCATCCAGACCACCCACTGACAGTTCTTCCGAATCACACCTTGCCGCACCGGTCACGAACTGATGCGCAAGCAGGATATTTCGTTTGTCTGTGTCGATCTGCATATGCTGCACTGCCGCATTTACCGCGTCCTGATAGGTGATGATCTCTTCCTCCGGATACACTCTTTTTACCAGAGACGGCTTCACAAATGGAAGCATGTAAATATGGATCTCACCGTACCGGTCACTTATCGTTATCGGTTCTACATCCGACTCAAATACCGGTGAAAGATAGATCTGTCTGCTGCTCATCAGTCTTGAACCGAAAGCAACTCTTTCTGCTGAATCATGGTTTCCACTGATCAGAAACACCGGCAGTTCCCGCGCGGCGATCCTTGTCAGGAAATCATCCAGAAGCCGCACTGCTTCCGCAGACGGAATCACTTTGTCGTAAACGTCACCCGCAATCAGAACAGCTTCCACCTTCTGCTCATCGATAATATTCAGTATCTCTTTTAAAATATATGCCTGATCCTCCAGCATGGAAAATTCATTCACACGCTTGCCGAGGTGCAGGTCTGATAAATGAAGAAATCGCATGGTTTTCTTCCTCCATAAATGCCTGATTAAAGAGTAATCTCTTCTATTTTACAGGTATGTTCTTTCGTTGCTTTTTTGTAATTAATTCCTACTAACAGTACTTCTCCATGATATTCTTTCAGACTCTTCGGATAATTTCTTTTCTTTATCTGAGCAAGCGCAGCCTCTTCCGTCTGATTCCATTTCAGTTCTACAATAATTGCCGGTTTCTCACTTCCTGCTTTTGGATAGAATACAATATCTGCAATTCCTTTTCCTGCCGGAAGTTCTTCCATCTTTGTATAATAATCCTTACTGCTCAGATATGCCATTTTTACAACCGATCTAAGTGCCTGCTCATTATTATAGAAAATTTCTGCTGTATCCTCGTCATGAATTTCATCGATAATGTCTGCTACCGTTTCTCCATCTTTTTTCCAAGTTGCTTCCAGAATATTATCAGAACGGATCACCGCTTTCATAAGCTCCTGTCTGTTTCCATTTTTAATAGCACGGATAAACTCCTGCCGGATTTCCGCATTTGGAATAAATACCGTCCTGTCATCTTCATTGTACGCCAGATATCCGAGATGAATCAGCAAAGTAAGCACATCATCTCTGCTTTTCATGGAAGTCATATCATTTTGGAAGGAACCCGTATCCACTTCACAGGTCGCTCCACCAAGCATATCAATCACAGCATCTTTAAGACCATCAAAATTCAGGTCAATATAATCTCTGAGTGCTTCATAAGTCTCCGTTTTTGTCCAGTAACTGCTGTATTTATTCCGAAGAATTGATTCCATAACGGACTTTGGATTATACGCATGGATTCCTCCGACATAGTATCCGTCATACCACTGCCGCATCACCCGGTAATCTTTTTCATATTTCTGGCAGAGATACTGTACCTCTTCTTCGGTAAATCCAATATATTTCTGCAGGGGACTTGTTTCTACCATCGTATACTCATAAAAATCACTGACTGCCGATTCGTGTCCGTACTTCTTGATCGGTAATATACCAGTCATATAGACGCCTGCAAAAAGCTGGTCTGTCAGACTACTCTTGAACAGGGAACGAAGCAGTAAAATATAAGAATCCAGAATTGTCTCTTTTCCTTTGCACTCGCGGAACATAGCATCCCATTCATCAATAATAAGGATTATCTTCTCTCCGGTAATTTTGTAAATCATACAAAGTGCATCCAGAAGCTTTGACTGCCCTTTTACTACCGGATATGCTTTTGCCAGATCTTCTATGATTTCCCGCTCCATCTGTTCTACCAACGTATCATCCTGCTTCATTGTAGACAAAAACAAAGTAATATCCAGATAAATCACATCGTAATGATTGAGATATTTTTCAAAAGTCGCATCCCTCGAAATCTCAAGATCCGAAAATAATTCACGGGAATCACACCCTTTACTATAGTATGCACACAGCATCTTTGTCGCAAAAGATTTTCCGAAACGTCTCGGTCTGCTGACACAGATCAGCTTCTGTGGCGTATTCAGACAACGGTTTACAAATGCGATCAGACCGGATTTATCAATATATTCACTATTTCGGATGGTGGAAAATCCTTCATTCCCAAGATTCAGGTATTTTTCACCAATTAGATCTGGCTGTTTTTCACCAGATCTTTTTGATTCATATACGGCATCTTCCGGTATCATCCAACGCTGTCCTTTTTTTACTGCACCATATATTTGTCCGCTTTTGCACAGCGCATTTACCTGACGTTTTGAAAGATTCCATTTATCTGCTGCCTGTAGAGATGTTATATATTCCATTGAATTCATCCTTTCTGACTTAATTTCTGTTATTCTAATTATAACCGGGAAGTGGGAAGTAAGCAATGCTTACTTCCCACTTCTCTATATATTTCTTTCTGTAAGTAGGTAATCATCTGTACCTTGATTTTTCAAAAAGAGCCACCTGTTGATCAGGTGGCTTAATTTATCCTTGATTTTTCGTCCTGAATTCATCCGGCAGATCATCCGACCATGGGAGTAGCCGGTCCAGTTCTTCCGGCTTTGGAAATGATCCCATCTGCCGTATCTGGTCCAGCACATATGTCAGGTACACATATGGTTTCAGCCCGTTCAGGAGAGCTGTTTCCGTGACACTGTAAACAACAGCACTGGCATCTGCTCCACGGATACTTTTGGCAAAGAGCCAGTTCCGGCGGCCGACAGCGAAATTCTTGATGGCACGTTCCGCACTGTTGTTATCGATGCTGAGGTGTCCGTCGTCCAGATAGCGGCGCAGATATGGTTCCTGGTTCAGTGTATAAAGAATGGCATCACCAATAAGGGAAGATCTGTCCACAGAATCTTCCATCGAATGCAGCCACTCAAACAGTGCGTCTACCACCGGGCGGGACTGTTTCTGGCGTTCCTCATGGCGTTCTTCCGGTGTTTTGTTTCTAATCAGTTCCTCGACTTTATACAGGATCCCGATCCGTGTCATTGCGTTGTATGCAACAGTCTCTTTCAGCTGCTCCTTGGTGAAGTCCTTTTTCAGTGCCGTAAGTGCGGCATCAAAACGGCGTCTCGCGTGGGTAAAGCAGCCGGTCACGGTAATGGAATCGTCCAGCCCTTGGTATGCCTGGTAGCCATCGCAGGTCAGGTATCCATGGAAACGTCCGTCAAGAAACTTTACCGGATGATATCCGGCGCGGGTTCTCTCATAATCGAAGAGCGCCATACGCGGGGAGCCGCTATATTCATCCGTAAGATATACCCACATCCAGTTCTGGGTGGAACCCTTCTGATCCGGCTCGCCGATCACCTGTATCCGGGTCTCGTCACAGTGGATGTACCGGCTTTTCAGGAATTCCTCTTTCATCCGGTCATACAGCAGTTTCAGGTAACGGTCCGCACAGCCGATGATCCAGTTTGCCATGGTTTTAGTGGAAAGGTTCAGGTTGTATCTGGCGAATTCCCGTTCCTGCCGCGCCAGCGGCATTCCGTTGACATACTTGGCATTCATGATCCCGGCCACCAGGGATGGTGTCGCGATACTTCCGCCGCCCACCAGCGGCGGTGTTTTCTCCGGCCGCTTCATGGAACCGCATTCCGGGCAGCTGTAAACACAGGTCACCTCCTCCACCACCTCGAATTTCGCGGGAACGAATTTCAGACGTTTCACGGTCTCTTTGGTAACAACCTTGTACTTTTTCCCGCAGTCCGGACAGTAACGGTCTTCTCCGGCCAGCTTGTACTCAATGGTCTCGGTGACTTCAAAGCCGGAGAGATCTTCTTCCTTCTTTCCTGTACGCTTTTTCCGTTTATAGGATGACGGATGGATTTCTTCAAAACACGGTTCCTCTGCCTCCGGATCTGCCGATGCTTCTGCCTCATTGAACAGATCCATCTGTTCATAACCTTCGGCATACTTTTCACTGGAAGAACCGAACTGTTTCCTCCGGGCCAGTGCCAAGCGGTCGGAGAGCATGGCGTTCATAAATTCCAGTTCTTTCTGCTTATCCTTCAGAAGCTGGATTTCCGTATCCTTTTTTGCACTCTGTTCCTTCATGATCTTCATGATTTCAATCAGGTTTTCACGGCTCATGTTATTCAGCTGTTCTTCTGTAAAAAACGGTTCCATCCCTTTTCTCCCGGCTGTCATGTTATATAAAGATTATACCATGAAACCCGCTGTTTTTCGAGAAAAAACGGATCCTGAGCATGTAGAAATAGTCTCCGGAAACCGCCGGTTTTTCGTACTTTCTGCGAATTGACACCTGCCTTATACCACAATTTTCGGATGGTGTTCTTCAAAGGCATCTTTCTGATCCAGGGAAAGGCCATCGCACAGCCAGTGCATTTCTTTCAGGGTAACCTGCCGGAGCTCATCCGGGGTGTCCGGCCAGTGAAAGGCATCACGGTCAAGGCGTTTCATAAGGATCCAGAATCCGGATCCGTCCCACTGGAGAATCTTGATAAGGGTGCGCCTGCGGTTGCAGAATGCAAACATGCAGCGCGAGTATGGGTCGAGTTGAAATTTGAGTTTGATGACGGCCGCCAGACCATTGTAGCTTTTTCTGAGATCTGTTGCCCCACAGGCAAGATATACCGTTGTACCGCCTGCCAGGTCAAGCATTTTCTTTTAACGTCCTTATCAGCACCTGGAATAATTCCGGAGGACAGGACGGAGCCGCCTCGATCCGGATGTATCCCGAAATAAGGATGCTGACCGCTACGGTTTCCTGCGCGGTGTCGCGCATCACAATCTCGGATTCGGAAGGAAGCTTTGCAAAGACACGCTCCTTATCCACCTCAGATGAAATTTTTTCCTGTTTCAGCTTGCGGATCCAGTATGTCATTGTCGAGACCGGTATCTGATGCTCTGTGCACCAGTCCCTGCATGTCTGTCCGCTGAATCGGAATTCCCGGATCCGTTCAGACCAGAGTCCGGCTTTTTCGTCTTTGTTCATAAAATACAATACCTCCAATGTTTTGAGGGTATTGTACCAAAGGGAATCGGGGAATAACAGATACGGATGATTACCTACTTACATAAAAGATACTATCAAAAAAGGTTAGGGAACAACCGAAAGGGAGTTTCCTAACCTTTTTGTATAAGAATAATTAGATAAATATTATGTTACAGGAACTTCCCCTGTAGATTTTCGCTCGATTAGCTGTGCATGTAACAAAAATGTACTGATTGAAATGCCATTAAGCAGACTTGATAGCGCAAAGAACCCACTTTTCCCGAGCTCAGGTCGATCTTGTCTGATTGTAGTCAATGGAGGAGAAGTATATGCTGCAATCGGAATATCATCAAATCCGATAATACTGATATCTTCAGGAATTCTGTAGCCTAGTTGCTGACACTGGATAAGGGCTGCATTGGCAAGAGTGTCCTGACTACAGATGATAGCAGTCATTCCTTTTTCCAGAAACCGAGGCAGGTGCTTTTCCATACATTCAGACAAATAGTAAGAGCAGCCGGTAGAATTAGAAGAAGTGTTCAGTCCATGCTTATGCATGGCATGGAGGAAGGCTGCATGTCGTATCTGAAGAATCTGAGATCCAAGAGAACCGCTGAGATAGGCAATCTTACGATGCCCAAGTCCGGCAAGATAAGAGACAGCAAGTTCCATTCCCTCATCATTATCAATACCTACATAAGCGGTAGAAGGATTCCCAATAATATAGTTATCGAAAAGTACAGCAGGAGTGTGGCTGGTTTTAAAATCCTGAATCCAAGGGTCGTTCAAGGAAAAGCCGATTGCAAAAGCGCCTACGTAATCATGCTCTAACATAAAAACATCATAATGTTGGTTCCGTTGCATCTGAACGTCAACAGGTACAATTTCAACATCAAAACCGGCCGGTTCAGCCATCTGGCGGAAACCAAGCAGAATGTCATAGGCAAAATGATGAGGCTCTTCGTATTGTATATTCTCTTTTTCTATTATAATACAGATTTTTTTAACGGGTTTCTTATAACGACGAAGTTTAGTATAACCGAGGGCTACGGCAGTTTCTAAAACCTGTTTCCGTAAAGTTTCGCTGATATCAGGAGCATCATTGAGTGCTTTGGATACAGTACTCTTGGAAATCTCCATTTTATCAGCAATATCCTGGATTGTAGTCATAATTTGTGATCCTTTCATAAAGCAGGAAAATAATTCTTTTTTTATTATATACAATGATATAGTAAAAAGCAATGAACTATAGGAAAAATAAAAATTTAGGTAAGTTTCGATAATGCGAAAACATAAAATAATGCACAAAAAAGAACGAGACAAAATGTGCAAATTTAATAAAAATAAGTGGCTATTTGAAAAAAGATTGACGAAAAAATGAAAAAGACGTATATTATGCTTAACGAAACAATACGAAACAAAGGAATGAAAGGAAGAAAGATGATGAAGAGAGGACTGGCAACATTTCTAACAGGAATCATGACTGTAACTCTGGTGGCAGCAGGACTAACCGGATGTGGGAGCAGTACGGCGGATAAAGGGTCAGAAAAAGTCAGACTGATGGTATGGTCTCCATCGGAAGATCAGTCAAAAGACAGTGGCGAATGGCTTCAGACAATGTGCAATAATTTTGCAAAAGAGCACCCGGAGTGGGATATTACATTTGTCTATGGAGTAGCTGATGAAGCGACAGCCGCAGATCAGGTGGCACAGGATCCGGAAGCAAGCGCAGATGTATTTATGTATGCAAACGACAGGATTACATCGCTTACAGATGCGGATGCAGTAGCAAAATTTGGTGGAAAGTATAAAGAAGAGATTGAATCAACCAACTCGGAGGTGCTTTTAGATTCGTTGACGGTTGACGGAGAACTTTATGGTGTCCCGTTTACAACCAATACCTGGTATATGTTTTATGACAAGTCTGTATTTTCAGAGGAAGATGTGAAAAATCTGGATACGATGCTGGAAAAAGGAACAGTATCCTTCCCATTTACTAATTCATGGTATCTTCCAGCATTTTATCTGGGAAATGGATGTACTTTGTTCGGAGATGGAACAGACGAGTCAAAAGGAGTTGATTTTGCAGGAGAAAAGGCAGTGGATGTAACCAATTATGCAATTGATCTGGCAGCCAATCCAAATTTTAAAATTGATGCAGATGGATCAGGACTTGCAGGACTTCGTGATGGCAGTGTAAATGCAATGTTTACCGGATCGTGGGATGCAAATGCAATAAAAGAAGCACTTGGAGATAATATGGGAGTTTCATCGCTTCCGACTTATACAATTAACGGACAAGAGAAGCAGATGCTTGCATATGCCGGTTCAAAGGCAATCGGAGTTAATGCACATAGTGAATATATGGAACAGGCAGTTGCACTTGCTGTTTATCTGGGAGGAAGTGATGCACAGAGAGCACACTACGAGATGAGAACTGTGATTCCGTGCAATACAGAAC
>OGPA01003152.1_pt1 | contig 10756 bp, 10 predicted proteins | sample 1552841 | NCBI WGS metagenome assembly OGPA01 (sample SAMEA2579916, study PRJEB22360) | human gut metagenome | reverse complement strand
ATTATCCCACTAATTTGCTACGTGCTTTTGCGGTAGTTTGCTCATGGAGAATACTAAGGGCAAAGATAGTCAATTTATTTAATACATTCAATTTTAAATATGAGAATTACGTATATCATCAACAGATGTATTGTTACAACAATTATTATACCAATCCGTTGCAAGGGCTTTTAAATTCTTTCCTTTCCTTTTTATGTCCATTTTTGATAAAAATGTAACTGTGCATGATAGTAGGTCCATATCAATCTCTTCGACGAATAATCGTTTATACACATCTATAATCATATTCTTACGCAAAGTTACCACCTCTATATCTTTTTCAAATAATGATTTTTTTTGTATCTGTTCTGATATATTTACTATTAAATTTTTAGATTTTGCACTTTCTTTTATTTTTATTGTAAATTCATTTGAGAATACGAGATCATATATTTCAATGAGTTTGTTCTCATTTTTATAACAATCACATCCTATATAGAAACTGTTATCATCATCAGTTGTCATGTTGTATTCTTGGAAATTTACTTTTATTTTATTCTCAACTAAAGAAAGTCTAAGTATAAATAATTCTTTTAGAAAGAGTGCGTTTCTTCCTAGAAAATAATACAACTCGTTGAGTCTAATAATTTTCATTTTCGCCTTACTCCTTTTCAATCTTCCAATATAGGCTAGAGCCTGTTTATTTAATATATTATTGGCATTCCCTGTTAGAGTAAAATCTTTTAAAAATCCCTTATCTTTATATTTGAGACTTACTATTCTTTCTCTAGCAACATCTAATTGAACATAAGATGCTGGAAAATTATATAGAACATTAGCCTTTATATGAACATCATCATTAACAATACCTTTATATTTTCCTGCAATTTTAATCCCTTCATTCATAATTATTGCACGATCATTTCCTTGAAAATCTACTATAACTCCATATTTATACTTCGTTATTCCTTCTTCTATTTTCTCAAAAGGCAAATCTACTATTTCGTCTTCTTCAAATGGAATAAATAGGATATCTTTTTTAGATTTATATGATTCAAATAGATTATTAGGAGCAATTTCTAATAGTTTATTGTTGATTTCATCATCTATGACAATTTTTAAACTAGGATTTAAGACTGTATTAGTTACATATCTGATTATGTTATTAAAAGCAAATTTATTTTTGTCATCTTCATACAAAGTGATTTCTGTACCAGCCGTTTGAATCGGGGCTTTTTTAACAAAAAAACATCCTTCATAGTTTGGTATATGAAGATCTATCCCTTCTTTATCCTCTTCAATACTTTTAGTTAAAACAGACACCTCTTTACAAGCTAAAAAAACAGAAAGAAATCCAATCCCAAAATTACTAATAGGTTTTGATTTTATATCTATATCTTCCAACAACTCTTCATAATCGTCAGATGTATAATAGCTTCGACCTATGCTTGTAAAATATCGTTCAATTTTATATAAATCCATTCCTATTCCGTTATCTCTTATTTTTATACATTTAATATTTTTCCCATTGTTTTGTACTTCTGTGAATAAGATATATACAGAGTCGTCAAAAATATCATGTGTAATCTTCTTTCTTAATGAAATAGCATCGATTGAATTTTGTATTAATTCTCTTATAAAAACCTCTTTTTGTTTATACAAGTGCTCACCTGTAAGTAGAGGTAATAATTTAGGGATGTATGCTTCAAAATTATAATTATCTAGATCGTACCCGAATTTTTCAACTTTTGGTCTGATATAATATAACTTTAATCCTATTTCTTTAAAAGCATCTTCGATTTTTAATATGCGATCTTCAAAGTTTTTTATAATTAGCACTACCGCTTTGTGTACCGTAGGTTCTTTACACTTTAAATTAACAATAGCACTTCTTCGGTCTGAATCTCCTACAAAATTTATAGATGCTATAGGAATGTTTATATGAAAATGATTCTCTTCTAACTTAAAATTAACTTTATTCTTAATACCCTCATTTTTAAAATAAAATTCCCCATACCTACTCAATGCTAAATATAAATCAACAAAATGTATCGAAGATATTATATAAGAAGTTGTTTTTTTTAGTCTAAAAAAGGATTCATTTTCAAAAAAAAGCTTGAATTTTTTATTGTAGTTATCGCTTCTAATTATTTCCATCAATTCGCATAAGCTTTTCATGTACTCTTCATCATTAATAATATTGCTTAGATGTTCTTTTACAGCAATAAGCATTGTGTTATTATTCTCGCCTCCTATTTTATTGTTAAAGGCTAAGATGCGATAGTGAATGCACAAAAGCATAATGTAGATAATCTCACTTTTTTGAGTTAGAAATTTTCTGGTATCATTAAATACAGTGAGTGTACTACTTACATAACTAATGATATTATTGATATTGGCATAATATGATATGTTATCATTTTCTTGTATATCATAAATATATTTGTTATATAAATTGTTATTTTTAACTTTTAATATATCTAACAATTCAACATATCCAATAGATGGCGTTTCTTGTGGTGGAACAGATATTGGAATTGTACTTTGACATTCCATTCCTATATATGAATATTTAGTTACCAAAGCGTCTGTTACTTCGTTTAAAGAGTGAACTTCAACAACTTCAAATGATTTTTCTCCTCTATCTGACCCAATGGTTCCTGCTGAAAAAACATGCATAATCTTATTAGGATTGTTGTAAAACTTATTGGTCACAATTGGTCGAGCTATTGAGGCATGTTTATGCCCATGTAAAATTATGGATACATTATTAGCAAAAAAATAATCAACAACAGCAGCAAAATTGCGTATCATGCTACTATCACCATATTTATTATATATTTCAGGAAAAGGATATATATGATGATGAAAAGCAACAATAACTCTATAACTTTCTATATCAGTAATATTTTGCAGTAAATTATCAAATGTATCAGTTAGCTGTTCCATTGATATTTCCCCATAATCATCAAATTCATATTTGGATGACAGAAGTAATGATTTTATTTCATTTTCCCTCTCTGTTCCCAGTGCTAAAGATGAAAGATTTAGCTTGTCAATCCATTGCCGATCCTGATTTGTTATTTGTTGGACTAAAGCACAAGAATTCAATCCTATTATTACTATTTTTTTATCATATTCAATTCTAGTTGTTGACAAATGAATAGGATCATATAAAATTTCGTATCTATCTAATGTATAAAATGAAATTAGAAATTTCTTATATAAAGAATATATATCTTTATCATCATTTCTGATTATATCATGATTGCCAGGAACAAAGATAAAATCGTTTTCTGTTATAATTTTGTTATTTCCAAGAGATAGTTTATTTAGTCTTGTCATTAGCTTTTTGAAAAAGCCAATTGCTAATTCTAATATTTTTTCTCTATCTAGAGTTTTTCCATAAAAAATATCGCCAGAACAAATTATGTAGTCTATATACTGTTCGTTCTCCTTTAAATCATTGCATATGTTGATATGGAAACTTTCAACGCCTGAGTTGTCCAATTCACCAAAGTGAAGATCTGATATATGTAGACAAGATATTGTGCCCATTTCTGTAAAATTGATTATTAAAACTTTCAAATACAAAGATAGAAATAATTGTTATTTTTAGAAAATTTTCTTTATGTTGCTTTTCTTTGTTGATTTTGTTGCATCAAAGCTATTAGAACTTTACAGCTTTCGTCCTTTTTTCTTTTGAATTCTTAATTTGGCCATTTTTTCTTTAAAACAGAATGGAAACTCAACTTCCAGCACAAGAGAGGTAAAAGGATCAAAATTCTGTTCTCGTAATTTAAGTTGTTCGGAGATTGAACCGTTCTTCATCGTATTGTGATAGTCGAATGATTCCGGTTGTTGACGGTCGTAGTCAAATAGTTTATCAAAACCTTGTTCCGCTTGTTGGAATAGGTTTACACGATCAAAGCCACCTTTAATTATTCCGTTCTTAGTGTTCTTATGATTGGTAAGTGGTGACGACTTCTTTTTATTGGTTTGGTCTTTCCGGCTCACAATCAAATGACAGTGCATATTCAATTCATTATCTGAACGGTTACGATCAAAATGAATTTTGCCATAAAACTTTATATCCGAAGCAGATAGTTCTTTATTGAAGTTCTTGGCATATTCAGGAATAAATACTTTACGAATATATCTTTTCATTGCTTCGGCTTGTTCCTGTTCTGTATTACCCATTGCTCTAAGTTCTTTTTCCGATGGGCAGACATGGATAGCGTAGAACTTAGCATCTGTTTTTAGAAGTTGTCCGATATTGGTATCTATATCTTTTATGACCTTTGATTTATAGATGTCATCCTCCGTCAGATTGAAAAATCCATCAATATAGGTTCCTTTCTCCATCCGTTCCAAATCCTCATGTTCCAAATAATTTGCTAGTTGTCGGCTACTACCAGCATTATTATATGTTCCGCTTGATGGCGGAGCAAAATCTATGTGCATAATCCTATATATTTATCAGATTGCTGATTTCGGCTTTTAGATTCTCTTTCCTTTTGCTATCCATCACCCCGCAAGCAGAAAGTTCCGAATAGAGTTGTATAAGGTGAAGTAGTTTTTTATAATCCCGTTGGTGTATTTGATAGAGTGCATTAATCTGTTTGGACTGATTGTTTATAACATCGGCATGATTGCCGAACTGCTCACTTAACTTTTTAAGCACGGCTGTTTGTTTCTCCTGACTGGCTTCCAGTTGAGAGAGAATAAGAGTTTCCAGAGTTTTGCCGATAGCATTGAAGCGCAAAGCGATAGAATTTGTTGCCCGTATCATGGGATTCAGTTGTTCTTCCTCATAGTGACGGATAAAGCGGATAATATCATCCTGCCTCTTATTTATTTTCGCCAGTTCTGATTTTACAGATTCAGGGGCTTCGGATGGGTTGATATGTGCCCTGTCTATATATCCGAACGCCAGTTTTACAACTTCACTCTTTTTCAGTGAATAGCGTTTGCATATCTTCTCTACCAAAGCTGCCGTTTCCTTGTCTATGGAAATGGTAGTGAATATCGTTTTTCGACTGCTATTTGGCATGGTAATTACTTTTTTATAGAAATATGAATAGATAAATGCCTGATAATAAGCATTGAAAAGAAAATGCTTATTACAGGTGTCATTACAGCGTGTTCTTGTAACACGCTAAAGCCGAAGGCTTTGCCTCGCAGAGCAAGAGGAAAGAACAGGACTTGTCCAGTTCCCTCTTGCTCAATTTAGCGAAACGGGCTGAACCGATAGGTGAAGCTGTTTGTGCTAAATTGGGGTAGTAACATAGAGGAATAGCCTGAACACTGGCTTCTTTCCTCTGCTACTTTTTGCTATCAAGGTTGATTAGCCAACTGATTGGCTTTTTCAAACTGTTTGTAGGTTTGAGAATCAGCACGTTCACGAACAAAAGCTCGAATATCTACAGCCCGATAATAGGTTTTCCTTCCGATAGTGAAATAAGGAAGTTGTTTATTTACTCTGTAGCGTTGAAGAGTTCGGAAAGATACTTTCAAAAGAAAAGCTAAATCTTGATTATCGAGAATTTTCTCATTATCATCTAGTACCGTATCAGTATTGATGAGTGATTTCAAGTCTTGTCCGATTTCAGTGAGTTTCTTGGATAGTTTCTCCATCCACCTCTCGAAGTTTTCGTTGTCTATATACATTTTGCTTAATTTTTAAGTTCAACATTCTTGTTTTCAATCGATTGATGAAGCAAAGTTCGGCAAATGAGTGTAAATAAGTTAGGGGAATACCAGTGGTACTCCCTCATAAATTGCATGTATATGATTGATTTTCAGATTAAATTACTTTATACTTTATGAATGATAGTAACCTTCATCTTTACTCTTCTGGATAATGACAGCTTTCAACCTATCGAGAAATTCAGTTATTTTCATTGGCTTTCGTTTGATTACTGCACTTTCTTTCTTATAAATATCACCAAAATTTATATTAAACATCTTTTCAAAGATACGAGCTACATCGCTAAGAAAGATTTCCTTATGATCTATGCGAATAACACCATTCGATATATAGAAAATACCACAAACTAGCTCCATCATATCTACGAGTTTTATTACTTCATTATTTAGATAAAATGGTGATTTCCATTCAGATTCAATATTGATAAAAAATTTAGGATACTCCATCTGTCGATAAATTAGTTCCTGTTCCATATTTATCAACGATAACAACTTATCCAGAAAAACCAATTTCAACTTACTGTTTTCTGTGGGACATGATTCTTCCAACGCTTTAAGTGTTCCAAAGTCAATATAACTCATATTAAGCTGTCTAATTCGTATTTTATTGTCACCTATTCTATTCAGGTAATCAAAGAGCTCCTCCACAAATTCCAAATAAGCAGAAGCCATATCTTCAACAACAGACTTATCTAATTGGTATGGATGTCTTAGCAATTTATATATACGTTTTTCAGTTAAATCCCAATCTGACATGGCTTTCTGTTTTTTATCGCTCTATATGAATTTATAAACTTTTAGCTATCTCTTGCCATTTGCGTTGTCTGTGCTTATAAAATTTCAAAGTCCACCATGCAGCAATAGACGTTAAACAACCTGCATATAAATCCACAGTGTCAGTATATCGGGTTACTTGTTGGCTTATTTCTTCCATCTTAATATAGTGATTCCAAATGACTACAGTATTATCATATTCTTTTGTATCTATTTCTCGTGACGTTTTATCCATCTTGACAACATTAATTGTATGCCTACCTACTGGCAAAAAGCCATGCAAGTACATTTTGAAAACAAAAGTTTTGCCTTCTTTCCACTGTATAGGAGAATCATCACAAGCAATAAAACTAGCTTTAGGTTTACAAATTTCTCTCAAAGTATCAATATCTTGAATTTTATCCCATATATTCTCTATGTTAGAATGAAAATCCGAAGTAACAGTAACTCGGTAGCCCATAACTTTTTTACCTTCACGTGTTATTAACTTAACTTTCTGAATCATAATTGATAGTTTTTAATTGTTTATTATTGGCATGAATAACTATATGTAACCCTACACATGTTATTCATTATTAATTTATTAACTTTGTGCAAAGTTATAGGCAAGCCTTAACTGTTACAATAGTCATTTATAATGAGGAAAGACTTAATAGACTGAAAATGTGAGGTATGAAAAATGAATCAATAGATAAAATAGAAAAAGCAGTCGAAAATATTCTGCCAACATCAAGTGCTTTTATCAATGAGTTGGATTACTCTGTTATAGAACGGAAAAGAGCAGATTGGCTCAAATTGTCGGAATTAACTCATAGTATTGTGCTGGTCTTTGATTGCTGCACTAAAAAATTCGTTTTTGTATCAAATAATATCCCTCAATCATACGGAATTGACTCTGAAAGGTTATTTATCAATGGACATGAACCAGTCTTAAAAATTATTCATCCGGGTGATATATATTACGGCCTGCTTGTTAGAAAGAAAATCTACTCTTTATTAAGTAGTCTTTCCGCAGAAGAAAAAATGAAGCACAAGATGGTACATGAGATGAGAGTAAAAAATGTACGTGGTGAATATATCCGTATTATTGAACAGGAGCAAGCAATAGAATTGGATAAATCTGGTAATATTTGGCTTATGCTTTCGGTTATTGATGTTGATGCAAGTCATGAATCAGAAATAACCAAAAGCCACCTATATAATTTTGAAACAGGAGAACAGATATTTATTGATTTGTCAGATACCTTAGAAGAACCATTGACCAATAGGGAGTTGAGCGTCTTGCAATTAATGAAACAAGGCTTATTAAGCAAAGAAATTGCAAACTCTTTAAATGTTAGTATCAATACAATAAACACTCATAGGCAAAACATACTATTAAAATTAAAAGCAAACAATTCTATTGAAGCTGTTAATATTGCTCAAAGGTTGGGCTTATTAAACAGCTCGATTCAATAAAATATTTTTTCTGAGACGGATTAATAACATTAACTCTATCAGTGTATTATCCAGTTTGTGCAAGTCTTAAACTAGAATATAACCCGAAGCATAGCGCAGGTGTGGAGACTTAAAATCTACTTTTGATATTAATCTAGTATTTCCTAATAACAAAGCATATTTCAATTATATATCTGGCTTTTAAATTTTTGGAAGAAGCCATATATAGTCACATTCTACCACTTCCAGACAGTTTTGAAAACGTCTCTTGATTCTTCTTTCATTTGCTGGTGAAAGTTTAATCAACATGTTTTATAAACCATTAAAAAATGAAAGTATGGAAGTAGTAACCATTGAAAAAAGAACTTTTTCGTGTGTCTGCGAACGGTTCACCGAGTTTGCCAAACGGATAGAAAGTTTGTGTAACACTCATACCCAGAAAGTAGAAAACTGGCTGGATAGTCAGGAAGTTTGCCTGTTGTTGGGCTTTAGTAAACGAACGCTGCAATATTACCGAAGTAGTGGGCGGTTGGCTTATTCTCAAATCGGGAGTAAGATTTTTTACAAGTCTTCCGATATTGAAAGAATTATTGCGGACAGTGAAACACAAAATCAATCACCCAAACAAATTATGCCTTATGAAAAGAACTAAAGAAGATTACCCGTCCTTCAACCTGTTTTCCATTGTCGGCACATGGGAAAGCGTTAATCTGAATCCTACGATAATCATTTATCGGAGCGATAAAGAGTACCTTCTTTCTATTATATATGTATCGGAAACCACTAAACAGGCTTCACCCGCTACTTATGAGATACAGCAAGATGGTAGCTAGTATTTTATTATTGCTGGATCCAAACGGCTCTATGTAGATTATGATCTGGCAAAAGATATACTTAACATTTCATCTTTGGGTGACTATCTGCGTAACTAGCCAGCTATCTAGCTATCTTGAAATCAAGATTTCAATAAAACAATCTTTCAATCATGGAATTAATAAATAAAGATACCCCACAAGTCAAAGAATTTATTTCTTCGCTTGATTCGATGCTGAACGGCATTGAGTCTATAGTCAAGCATTACAAGCCCCACCTGAACGGGGAACGCTTTCTTTCTAATAATGAAGTTTCCAAGAAACTGAATGTCAGTCTGCGAACCCTGCAAGAATGGCGAGATACAGGGCTAATCCCCTTTATCCAGATAAAAGGTAAAATCATCTATCGGCAAAGTGATATTGATAAGCTATTGCAAAAGCACTACTTTGAAAGCTGGAAGGAATAACCTACCACCCTCGAAAACATTGTTTTTCGGAATTTAATTTGAATCATTGACTTTTCCAGTGAAGTATTTAGTCTGTGCAAGTCTTTGGATAAAAATACGCTCGGAATGAAATGGAGAGGAAGATTTTTATTCAAACCGAAGGCTCGGACTTGAACAGGCTAAATGCGGAACTTACCTTTGTCAATGCTTCATATTGAGTTTTGGAAAACTTACCTTAAAAGAAAAAGATTGAGAAAATGAAATTCATTCTTCCCAATCCTTTTTCTATATTGCCTATTACCTTTATTATATAGTTAATTCTGATAAACAGCTATTTACTTTTTGCATATCCTTGAAAATATTCTGATCCAATACCCTTGCATAGTGTTTTGTTACGCTTGTATCTGCATGACCTAACATCTTAGCAACATTCTCTATACTCACGCCATTTGCAAGGCAAATGCTTGTGGCGTAGCTATGACGGGCGGTATGTGTACTAAGATTTTTATGAATTCCGCACACATCGGCAATTTCCTTCAAATAACTGTTCATGCGTTGATTGCTTAATACAGGCAAAAGTTTTCCGGTACACTCTGCCACATCCTTATATTTATCAAGTATGGAAGCTGCCACAGGTAACACAGGAATGTTACACATGATTTTGGTCTTTTGGCGGTTCTTCCTTATCCAAAGTTCTCCTTTATTGTCTTTTACCAAGTGTTCGGGTGATAAATCTTTCACATCGCTGAACGCCAAGCCAGTAAAAATGCAAAAGACAAAAACGTCACGTACCTGTTCTACTCGTTTAATTGTGAACTCTTTAGCGAGAATGATTTTAATCTCGTCCATTGTCAGAAATTCAGGATCTGTTTCTTCCAGTTTGAAGCGATAGTAAGCAAACGGATCTTTCTTTATCCAGTCGTTTTCCAAAGCAATGCGGATAATCTTCTTCAAATTTTTCAATCGGGTGATAGCGGAGTTCTGCGCACAACCTTTTTCAATCTTCAAAAAAGCATCGAACTTAGAAATGAAGTTGGCTTCCAAGTTATTCAGGGCAATATCCGGTAATTGATATTCTTTCTTAATGAATTCTTCTAAATATCGGGTAGTGGTTTCATATCGCTGGACGGTCTTACTTACAAAGTCTTTTCCAATCAGCTTACGGCTTTGTTCATTATGCTCTCTGAATACCTGCAATAGCGTTTTGTTATCTTCGTCCACACCATAATACAGTTTTCTAACAAGATCAACAGTGATAACCTTACCGGAAGTTTCCAGTTCTCTATAAATTTGGTGTACGTGGGAACGTGTGATTTCTAAGTAGTGGTTCAGTTCCACCGACATGCGGTCTTTGCCTTTTGAATTCTCTTTTGCCTGATTCCATAGGTTTACGGGACAACTTCTTTTGATAGAAATATCTACCATACAGCCGTTTACGGTGATTCTCATGCACACGGGTGCTTCTCCGTTCTTTAATAATTTGCCTTTCTTGATGAAGAACAATACAGAAAATGATTTTCGAGCCATTTTTACATCGTTTTTAAAGTTACAAAACTATGTATTCTCTTCCAAAGTAGTGCTATGCAAAAGACTATGAAT
>OGPA01003147.1_pt1 | contig 10774 bp, 8 predicted proteins | sample 1552841 | NCBI WGS metagenome assembly OGPA01 (sample SAMEA2579916, study PRJEB22360) | human gut metagenome | reverse complement strand
AGAAGGGCCTGCTGGAAGACTACGAGCTGGTGGGCGTCACCAGCCGCACCTTCGCTTCGGCAGAGAAGACGGCGGCAAGCGTGGGTTGTGCGGCCTGCGCGGACGTAGATGCTCTGCTGGCGCTGGAACCGGAGTACATCGTGGAGGCGGCCGATTGTGCTGTATCTGCTCACTGTCAGCAATGATGTGCGCCGGTATACCGCCAGCGTGCAAGCGTGGTTTGCTGTTACAGAAGTATTTTTGTTGGGCATTCGTTATATAAACGGTCTGGTTACGCCGGAAGCAGTTCATTATTCTGCCATCGGCCTGCTGGCCATCCCACCAGGAATTTACCTGGGCAATAAGCTGCTCAACCATATGAATCCGCAAAGGCTGAAAAATATCGTGTATGCCATTATGCTGATTTACGGATTCATTCTGTTGCTGAGATAAAGAAAGAACCATCAACCAAAAATGAATCATCCTTCAATTGTTAGATTTCACTCTAACCTTTAAAGAACAGTTCAAAAAGTTGATGGTTCTTTTTTCTTTTACCCTAATTCATCATACTCATATAATACCATGCTAACTCCTGCCATTCCGGCTGTTTCGGTACGCAGGATACGTTTGCCCAGACTGGCGCTCACCACGCCCAATTGCCGCAGCTGTTCTACTTCTTCTTCGGCCAAACCACCTTCCGGACCAACAATCAATTGAATACACTTGGGCTTTTCAGTTTGATTGCGCAGCAGCGCTTTTAGCCCCTGTGTCTGCTCATCTTCCCAAAAGACGATGGTTAGCGCATCCTCCCGCTGTATTTGCTGTAAAAACTGTTTCCATTGCAAATAAGGGCCAATTTTCGGCACCTGAATCCGCTTAGATTGCTGACTGGCTTCCTGGGCAATTTTCTGCCACCGTTCTATTTTTTTTGCCGCTTTATTACTGTCCAGATGTACAATCGAGCGGGCTGTTTCCACCGGTACAACAGCACTGACGCCCAATTCGGTACATTTCTGAATAATCAGCTCCAATTTGTCCCCCTTGGGCATCCCCTGATATAAAATAAGTTCCACATCAGTTTCTGTCTGGTGATCCAACTGTTCCAGAATGACGCCACTAACACATTCCCGGCTGAATTGATCCAGCTCTACAAGATAAGCATTTCCGTCACCAACACATACTGTTACCTGCTCCCCGGCCGACAAACGCAGCACCTTACCCATATGGTGCGCCAATTCACCATCAAACAATACTGTGTTTCCCTGCACCGCTTCCGGCGCTACAAAAAATCTTCTCATATCCGCTTACCCTTGGTAACGAGCAGCAATTGCCACCCAGCCTTTATCTTCCCGCACTTCAACAATAGCAAAACCATTTTGCTGCAAAGCTGCCAGCACATCATCCTTGCGGGTATCAATAATACCGGAAGAAATAAACAACTTTGGCCCTTTTAGATATTCTTTTGCTGTCGGCGTTAAACGAATAATAATATCTGCAATAATATTAGCCACAATTAAATCCGCTTTTCCCTGCGCCTGCGCCAGCAAATCACTCTGGCATACAGATACAGTCTTCTCCAAATGGTTGAGAGCTACATTCTCTGTTGCAGCTGATACCGCCACCGTATCAAAATCCATTGCCTGTACACTGCCGGCGCCTAACACCCCCGCCTGCACTGCCAGAATACCGCTGCCTGTGCCAACATCTATCACATCCATGCCCGGCTGCACATATTCCTCCAACATCTGCAGACAAAGCGCCGTAGTCGCATGATTACCAGTGCCAAAAGCCATTCCGGGATCAATTTCAATCACCAAATCCCCTTCCTGCTTTTCATAGGCTTCCCAAGTTGGTTTAATCACAGTCTTTTTGCCGATACGCTCCGGCTTAAAATATACTTTCCAGGCATTGGCCCAATCTTCCTCTTGTACAGGCTTATAAGTAACACGGGTAGGGCCCATCTGCATCCGAATTTCAATTTCGTTCAGCTCAATGATAATCTGCTCAATCCGATTCATCAGATTTTCATCCTGCGGCAGATAAGATTTAATATAAATTTCTTTTCTATGCAGCAATTCATCACTAAATTCGTGGGCATCCCACTGTCCGCTTTCGGCATAATCAGCAATGGCCTGCGGATCCTCAATCATAACACCGCCTGTCCCCATTTCTGCCAGCATATTAGAAATGCCATCCACCGCTTCTCTGTCTTGTACTTCCATTTTTATTTCAATCCAATCCATGTTCCTGCTCCTTTCGATTTTTCCAGCGCAGACCTGTCAAGATTGCGCCAATTGCACTAATCAAGGCCATAAAACGATATACCCACTGCATGGCAGTGACAAAAACAAGTTCCTGTCCATCTACATAACTCATAACTGTATAGCCCAACTGCCCGCTCATTATATTATACAAAAGAACCGTAGATAAAGAAATACCAAATACCATACCGAGATTACGGGCTAAGCCATTGATACTGCCTGCAATGCCGGTATTTTCTCTGCCTACTGTTGACATAATCAGCGATGTATTGGGCGACTGAAACATGGCCATCCCAATGGACATGGTAATAGAACCTATTAAAAATACCACCAGCGAAGTATCTACACCTAATGTAGACAGCACTAATAACGCCGCTGTAATAATACATAAACCTACAAAACATAAAAACTCCGAACCAATCTTGTCAGACAGCTGCCCGCTAAATGGCGCAACGATACACATGGTCAGAGAATAAGCCATCATCAGCAATCCGGTATGGGCCGCATCCAGCATCTGCACCTTCTGCAAATAGAAGGGCTGGATAAAATTGTGCCCTGCAATGGCAAAGAAGGATAAAAAAGCACAAAAAATACTGACTGCAAACAATTTATTTTCAAATAGATGCAGATTGAGCATGGCATTGCTATGCCGCCGTTCCCAACGCACAAATACAAAACCCACCGCAATGGCAGCAAGCACAATCAGCAAGCAATACAGATAATAGCTGGCTCCGGCCTGCAGCAGCTTGACTCCGCCATACACACAGAGAATCATCACCATAAACAACAGCACACCGCCAATATCGGCTTTCTCCTGCTTTCCGCTGGACATATCCGGCAGAAATTTGCAACTTAATATAAAGCACAGCAACGCAATGGGGATATTTAACGCAAAAATTGCGTTCCAGTTAAAATAAGATACAATAAATCCACCAATAGATGGTCCCACCATAGAACCTAACGCCACACTGCTGCCGGAAATACCCAACGCTTTTCCCCGTTCGTGAACAGGAAAGCTCTGTACAATGATCCCCTGGCTGTTAGCCATGGTTGCAGCGGAACCAATTCCTTCAATAATACGGCCTGTGAGCAGCATGGCATAACTGCCGGATAAGAAACAAACTGTCGAACCAGCCAAAAAGACCAAAATTCCGGCCTTAAAGATTTTATCCTTTCCTATTGTATCGCCCAGCTTGCCAAACACTAAAATCAAACAGATAATCACTAACGTATACGCAGTTACCACCCATTCGATACCGGCCATGGTAACACCCAACTCATCGGCCATACTGGGCAGCGCCACATTAACACTGCTGCCGTCTACACAGTTAATAAAGGTTGTCAGTACAACGGCAAAAAAAATGAGCCACCTTTTACGGTGAATCTGCTGTATGGATTCCATTTCGTTCCTTCTTTCTATGTAAAATAATAACACAGCAAAACAAAATTAAAAATTTGCTATAGTAGTTCCTTCTATCTATTCTCTACGCTCAGCACAATAAAAACAGCTGGTATTATTTTATGCATTTTTTTAAGACAATACAAGCCCCTTTGACAAAATATATTGTTTGCCGCAAACAAAATTTACAGTATCGTCTTTTATCCAAAAAAACACAAACTATAGCGTTGATAGTTTGTGTTTTTTAGATATTTTTATAAATAGTTTCCATAAAATGCACTTGGTTGCCGGCCTCTTCCGCACCCGCTGCAAATTGAACACACAATGCTTGCGAATTACCATTCTTTCTGGGGCTACTTGATATTATAAGCACTTTTTTCATCGTTTCTTTATTCCTCCAAATTCAAATTTACCACCAGCTTCATTATACTTCGTTACCTATTAAAAAGATAGCATGTTTTTTTAACTTGTCGACCAAGAATAGCTTGCAGTGCAGGTGTACAATATATTCGCATATATGTATATTTATTTATATCTCGCATTGTTTTTTACCTACTGACACCCTGTCAATTTTAGTTTTTGCTCCAGCTTTTAAATCAAACTAAATCAAGCGTGTGCAGCAAAATTGCTGAGAAGCTGTATTTTTGTTTTTAAGCTATGGTTTTCTCCCAGATGGAACACTGATACCAGAGAGCGGTATTTCTGCTCTTAAAACAAATTGTAACGATTCTCAGGTGGATAACACTGCCAGTAGTACATAGGCAAATCGGCAGATTTCTTTACAAAACAGATAAAACTTCTTTATCAAAAACGTCTGTAATGCTGTCTATTACAGGCTTTACTGTCATTGTATCAACAGGTTTACTTTGTTTTTTCTTTTGCGATGTGTTGCTTTTTTTGTACCGCAGCTTCACTTTTGCCCTTTCAGCCAATGGGCCTGACAGCTTTTTACTGACTAGCTTTTTAAATTTTTATTTTTTAATCGCACTGCCGTTTTTCTTGTTTTCCATGTTTTTTATGTTTATGGGTGTTTTTTATTTGTTTTTTTGTTTTACGGTTGTAATGTTTTTTTAGTGTTTGTATGTTTTAAGGTTTTAGCATGTTTTATGTTTTTACAGTAGTATATATTATATATAAGCGTTTGTAGAATGAAAATAGTGACTGCACTGTTCTGAAAAACCAGGACAGGCAATCTGCTTTTTTCTGTTTGTTTTTCTTAAACTGCTTTCTATCCTGCAAATCACAGTAATTCCTGTTCTGTCCGCTCTTTGGCAGTATGCCTTCACCAGCCATAAGCCAATCTTCTGCTGCACAAAAAATAGGTGTAGCCTGCAAACTACACCTATTCCCAATATCCTTGTATAAGGCTTTATATGGCGTTTTAACAGCCTAAAACAGTTTCCTCATACCCCCTCCAACTTCACTCCTTATTACGGCAAAATAGCACCCTTTCCCTGTATCCATTTCCTGTGCTATCACTCTCAATGATACTCTCATTATTGGGCTGCACAACGGACAAAAAAAGGTGTGTATTCTTCAAGCTGCACCTTTTTCCTGATATGCTGCAATCAGCTCTGCAAAGGGATTTTAGACTGACTATAGCATTATGCAATTGACATTGGTCGCCTGTTGATATTCCCGACGAGTCAACTCCAAAATTACCTGTCGTCTTCAGACTACACCTATTTTTTGTGCTGAGATCAATGTTATTTTTGAACTGCGAATATTGAATAAATATTCACGAGTTGTCTTTTTTTGATACTTTTTGATTACACTGTTCTGCGGGGATGCTGTGATAAAAATACAGTTATGTTGATGGTGCATGGCAATGCATTTGGAGAAAACAGTTTGGGGTAAAGCACAGGGCAGAAGCTGGACAAATTCCTGCTTTCTGCCCTGTGGTAATGTATGATTGATTATGATGCGTTGTTTTCCGGCTGTGTTTTTACAATACTCCAGTCCAGAATAAAATCTTCATCCCATTCCGGTTTGATGCTGCCTGTTTGTGCCACCCGTTCTTTGAAAAGATCTGTAATACTGTCTTCAAAATAGGTTTCGGTTTTTAAAATATATTTTTCGTCTGCTGCGCCGTTCCAAAGGGCTACGGTATAGATTGCTTCAGGTTGAAGGGGTTCGCCGTTTGCAAGCGTAGCACTGATAATGCGGTTGCCGTCGCCTGCCCAAGGTGCAAATACAATCTTCATGCCGGACGCTACCCAATAAGCCGGTTTATCCTCTGTGGTGGAATTCAGCAAATCCAGCAGTGCTTGCCCTGTCATTTGTACACGCATCAGTTTTTGACTGTTTTCGCCAGCATTTCCGGGGAGAAAGCCTTGCTCAAGACGCCAATCCAAAGCGGTGTCGCGATAGTTGTAGTACAATTCGCCCTGATACAATTTTATTCCGACACCCCGTTGCCGTGTATTGGCCTGACAAAGGCCGATCTGGGCATTTGCCCGCTCCCGAAAGATATCAGCCATCAGCTGAGCCAGCTGTAAAACAGTGAAATCTTCTTCTGCATGCCCAATCTGCTGATAGTTGGATATGTGCTGCTGTTCCTTATCATGGGCCTGATCCATGGTTCTGGTTACATCCTGAGCCGCTAATGTGCCTTCCATAAACAGGGGGAGTGTTTCCTGCAGTGAAGATTCTACCGACATGGCAAAGCTTTGGGACAGCATGGGCTGGGGGATCAGTCTTCCTTCTGCAATGGTTGCCTGGGCTGCCTGAAAGAAAGATGTGTTCTTCCAGGGAACGCCTCTTACATGACTGATAGCGAGGGCTTCCGAATCCATAATGGCCGTTTGTCCTTCTACTGTCGATAACCATCCCAAAATTTCTTTTACCCGCTGTAATTTTTCCTCATTGCCCGGCTGCTCCAATTTGGAATTGATTCCCATGTAATATTGGGGGATGGTAAATAAGAAGTCACTGTTAGGTTCGTTTCCGCTGAAAAAGGGCATCATACCTACGTTGACAGGTTGATCTGCCAAATTCCATTCACGGGCATATACCTCTGCATTTTGTGATTCTATAATCATAGCGCAATTTCGTTTTTGATACATCATAGCACTGCGGCCTGCCGGTGTCGTTTTAAAATCGCTTGTCCGTATAATACCGGCATCGCTCAATTGTTTCAGATTGTCCAGGGCCGGCTCAAGATGGTTGGCCATGGTAGCCGTTCCCTGATGATAGTCGGAAAACCACATGCTGTTTTCCAGGCCGTAAAATGCCGGTTGGTAGGTAAAACCCGCTAAAAACTGCCGCATGGCATCTTTATAATAGAGCGCCGGCTGAAAGGCGCGGATGCCTGTGGATTCGATTGTCTGGCAAAGCTGAATAAATTCATCCAAATTTTTGGGGATTTCCCAGCCGTTCGCCTGAAACATATCTTGGTTGTAAACAATACCGTAAACATGGGCGGGTCCCGGCAGTACATAGACGCTCCCATTTATTGCGCAGTTGGAAAGGGACGAAAGGGAATAGTTCTGCAGGTAGCTTTCTGTGGTTAAATTCACAAGATTGTCGCTGTGCTCTGCAAGCCAACTTAAATCCTGATTTAGGACAATATCCTGACCGGAGTTATGCTCTAAATCATTTTTCAGCCAGGTATAGAGAACCTGTACAATATCCACATCAGGGAAGTGTGCTTCGATTTCCCGTTCCATCTGGTTTAAATCCACGCCGTCCACGCCCTGTAAGGTAATCATCATTTTATCCGCAGGAATCGGCTTTAAGGTAAGCACCTCATGCTCCATTCCGCCGGGGGGCAGGGCATCGGTCTGCCGGGCGCATCCGGCCAACAAGCCGGTGCTCAGAACAAGACATAGCAGGGTGATTAATGTTCGTTGGTGTAATTGCTTCATGGCATGTTTTCCTTCTGTATATAAATTTGCAGCTGTGTTTTTACCAAGTCGATGTCCAGCGGTTTGGATAAATGAACATTCATACCGGACTGAACAGAGCGTTCCATGTCTTCCTGAAAGGCGTTGGCGGACATGGCAAGGATTGGAACCGTTTTTGCCCGCGGATGGTTTAAGGCGCGGATGGCTTTGGTGGCTTCCAATCCATCGATTATTGGCATCCGCACGTCCATCAGGATGGCGGCATATTCGTCCGGGGCGCTGGCGGCAAAACGTTCGATCGCCTGGGCGCCGTTCTCTGCTTCGTCCACTATCATTTCACAATGGCTGGAAATGAGTTCTTTGGCAATCATGCGGTTCAGTTCGTTGTCTTCTGCCAACAGCAGCTTTCGGCCGGATAATGAACATTTTGACGTATTTTGAACATGGGAGGAATGCTCCGGTGCAGAGTTTGCCTGTGTCAGGTACAGGCTGACTTCAAAGCGGCTCCCTGTTCCTTTGGTACTGGTGACATGAATGGTTCCGTTCATTAGTTCTACTAAACTTTTTACAATGGAAAGCCCCAGTCCGCTGCCGGCGTAGTTTAAGGAAGTGCTGGCATCTTCCTGCTCAAAAGGCTGATACAGATTGGCTACGTGTTCCTCTGACATGCCGATACCGGTATCTTCTATTACAAAGCAAAGGTGATCTTGCCCTTGTTTCCCCGGTGATACGTGCAGAGAAAACCGAACAATGCCGTTTTGGTTGGTAAATTTAATGGCGTTGGACAACAGATTCATCAGAATTTGATTCAAACGCAGCTGATCGCCCAGATAGGTTTGCGCATAGACACCATCTAAACAGGTTTGGAACTGGATGCCTTTTTGTTCAGCCTGGGCGCGGTTCATGGTTTCTAAGTTTTGAAACAGCTCCGGTAAATTGAACGGGGCATTGTAAAGCGTCATTTTTCCGCTTTCAATTTTAGACATATCTAAAATATCATTGAGTACTGCCAGCAGATATTTGGCCGATTGTTCAATTTTTTCCAGATTGGTTTGTATCTGGGGCTGGTCTTTGCTGTCCCGCTCCACAATTTTTAACAGGCCGATGATAGCGTTCAGCGGCGTGCGGATATCATGGCTCATTTTAGACAGAAATTCATTTTTTACCTGAGCACTGCGCTGCATAACCACCAAGTCCATTTTTTCTTTCTGTACGGTCCGTTCCCGTTGGTAAAACAGCAGCACGCCGAAACACAATGTGCCTAAAATGCTGGCAACCAGCAAACTCAGGGCATACAGGGTCAGCCGCATCATATGGTAAGTATCGGAGGCAGTAATGGTAACCGGCATGAGCACCACTACCACCCAGTTGTCGAAGATATTGCCGCTGTAGGACAGAATCCATTTATTGTCCTGATAGTTTAAAAAGCTTTGGCTGCTGTTGCCCTGGCGTATTTGTTCCTGTATTTCCTGAATGGACTGGGCCGAGGCACCCAGCCCTACCAGAGACTGAAACAGATTGTAGCCCATGTCATTTTCTCTTTCCGGATAAATTAAAATGGTGCCGTCTTGGGAAATAATATAGGTCTGGCAGTTACTTTCCAACAGATTGCTGTCCATTTGCGAAGAAAACAGCTCTAAATCTTGTGCGTTGATAATGGCGCGGATGGAAATGCCGTCCAGCATAATTCCCTGAACCGGTTCTCCGTAAATCCAATATTCCTGCGCGTTATTAACCTGGGTATAATCAAATACGGTCTCTTGTTCCAGAATCAGGCGTTGGGCAAGGTTGGTGCCGGAAAGAGAAACTGTTTTTCCGTCCTGCGTATAAAAAACGCCCTGTTCGTCCAGAAAAAAGAAGGTGTCTGTTTCGCTGCCGGAGTTTGCGTTTAACCGGGGCAGGGCAGAAAAACTGGTTATGTTCAGAGATTCAATTCCGCTTATATAAACAGACAGTGCTGCAGTCTGCACATTTTTTTTCATTTTAATGTTATTGACCAGCTGATTTTTTATTTCGGAAACATAGGTAAAGCGTTCATTTTCGATTGTGTCTCCTAACTTTTGGTATTGCCGAACAAACAGGATTAAGCCAATGGCGACCAGAACGCAGAGAATGACTAGGATGATCCAATTTTTTTTGTTTTTGGAGGCAGTGTTTTGTGCAGCAAACAGATTTTTTAACAGGTTTCTGAGCATATTTGATAGACCCTCATGGTTTCTTTGAAATGATTTAAACAGCTATGTTACAAAAATTTCCTTTCATTATAATATATGTGTTAATCAATTACAAGGAATCTTTATGAATATATAAAAAATTCCTAGCATGATTGTCGGTTATTAACAAAGGCTTGCCGGAGCGGCTTTGATAAATATTTTTATTCAACAGGCATTTTGGTGTTTTTTGTTTGCGTAACCAGGGCAAGAATAGTACAATAAAAACACCGAACAAAGACTGTATCAAGGGTTGATTGGGGGAGGCTGGAATATGAGTGAATACAGTTGTTTTGACATTATTGGGCCGGTAATGGTTGGCCCATCCAGTTCGCATACAGCAGGAGCTGTGCGGCTGGGCCGTTTTGCCCGGGCAATTGCCGGGGAAATGCCGCAGCAGGTAGAAATTCTGCTGCATGGTTCTTTTGCCAAAACCTATAAAGGGCATGGAACGGATTTGGCTTTGCTGGGCGGCATGTTAGGTATGGAAACCGATGATGTGCGGATTCGGGATTCTTATCGGCTGGCTGATGAGGCAGGTCTGCGCTATCAGTTTGTGCCTGCTGATTTGGGCGATGGGTATCATGCCAATACTGCTAAGTTTGTGATGACAACAGCATCGGGCGAAACCAAAACGGTGGTTGGCTGCTCTGTAGGCGGCGGCAAGGTGCTGATTACCGAATTAGACGGTTTTCCGGTGGAAATAGAAGGGATGTATCCAACCATTATTGATACCCATCTGGATCAGCCCGGTGTGATTCATTGTATTACAGGGGTATTGATGGCGTATCAGGTTAATATTGCGACGATGAAGGTTTTCCGGCAGGAAAAACATACGGTGGCTTATATGGTGCTGGAAACGGATCAGGAGGTTCCGGCAGAAGCCATTGAAAAAATTGCTGCATTGGATCCGGTTTTGCAGGTAAAATTTATCAAACCTTTCTAGGTTGTTTCATATACTTGAAGTGGGGGAAATAAAATGGTTATTGGTTCTGTTGAAACATTAATACAACTGGCACATGAAAATCACAGCAGTATCGGGCTTGCAATGATAAAGCAGGAGGCGGCGGCCAAACAATG
>OGPA01003146.1_pt1 | contig 10777 bp, 9 predicted proteins | sample 1552841 | NCBI WGS metagenome assembly OGPA01 (sample SAMEA2579916, study PRJEB22360) | human gut metagenome | reverse complement strand
TTTGCAGAGAAACTGCATTTACATGACATGCTTGATGGTTCGAAAATCAAAAATCGAATTATATGATGAGAGATATATCTTCATGAATAATTCAGGATAAATGTTCTTTACGCCAGCTTCTTTTTGCAGCATAATATAGTTTATAAGCAATTATTTTTTATAACAGCAGCAAAAGCAGATAGGAGAAATAAAAATGAATCGCAAAAGCTTTATAATTGGAGCCCTGATGGCCTTAATTCCCGGTGTGTTATGGGGGTTATCCGGTGTATTTGGACAATATTTATTTCAACAGCGGGGGATGAGTGCAGAGTGGTTAGTAACGGTGCGGCTGTTGATTTCCGGTTGTTTGATGTTAGGAATCAGTCTGGCATGGAGCCGTGAAAAGACCATGGCTATTTTTCACGATAAAAAGGAAACGGTAAAGCTATTGATTTTTGCTATTTTTGGCATGATGGCAGTGCAGCTGACCTATTTTGTATCCATTGCAAAATCCAATGCGCCCACTGCTACTATCTTGCAGTATTTGTTTCCGGTATTGATTGTACTGTTTACCGCGCTGCAAAACCGAAAGCTGCCGGTAAAGAGAGAAGCGGCGGCAATTGTAATGGCGCTGGCTGGTACATTTCTGCTGGTAACCCATGGGGACCCCAGCACATTGAATATTACAACATCAGCGCTTATCTGGGGATTGTCTTCAGCAGTAGCGATGGCCTTTTATACTGTATATCCCGGTGGTTTACAGCTGCGGTGGGGCTCGCCGGTAGTGGGGGGGTGGTCTATGCTGTTGGGCGGGATTGCCCTTAATTTTTATCATCCATTTTGGAAATTTACCGGAGAGATGGATTTTACCGCTTTCTTGATGGTGGCATTTATTGTTTTGTTTGCAACTTTTGGTTCCTTTTATGCATATTTGGTTAGTGTTACCATGATTGGCGCCACCTACGCCAGCCTATTTGCCTGTATTGAACCGTTGGCCTCCGCATTTTTTTCTGTAGTAGGTTTGGGCTTGGTGTTCAATTCTATGGACTGGATTGGTTCTTTCTTAATTTTGGCTACCATGTTTGTGCTGTCATGGAAAGCAGATGGGGGAGAGCATGAAAAGAATGATACAGAGACTGCAGGTGCTGCAGAAGATAGAAACAATAATGCTGCAAACTGATTTGTGCACAAGGGATGAGAAAATCATTGACAATGGCTTGATTTAAGGCAATAATATAATTTGTCGTTAAATTTGTGATAGAGGGGTGTTGTGCCATGTATATTGGACAAACAGGTGAAAGCCAGATAGAATTCGTCATAGAAGGATATCAGCACGCAGAGGCTACCAATAATTATTTTGAAGCCAATTGGTTGATGGTGGCTTTAAGTGTTGTAACACCAGAAGTACAGTGGCAGGCAAAAGCGCCGGTCATTCTTTCCAATGAACTGGATTGTTTTATTGATTGGCTGCAGGCGCTGAGTGGAAATTTAGCTCCCAATCGTTACTTTGATTTTGAGGAACCGAGTTTATATGTTTGTGTTACAGAGCGCACATCTCACACCATTACACTAGAATTTCATTTGCATTTGGATTTCCGTTGTCCTGATGAAGACAATCAGGAAACGAGAGTGGCTGTAACAGTTAGCTTTGCAGAATTGGATTCTTGGGTACGGCAACTAAAAGTATATGCAGACAGCTATCCTGTCCGATATGTTTTCAATGTGCTTTAATGGGGTATGATATAGGTAATTACCAATATACAGCATACATTGCAGGAGGTTGACTCAAAATGGACACAACAGCACTTTTTAAATTAGGATATGGATTATATGTAATCGGCACAGAATTGGACGGTGCTACCGCAGGCTGCACAGCCAATACGGTGATGCAGATTACCAGCGATCCAGCTCAAATTGCGGTAGGATTAAACAAAAATAATTATACCAACGAAATGATTCAGAAAAGTGGTAAATTAACAGTATCTATTCTGTCCAAAACAGCAGATATGGATTTGATTGCCAACTTTGGATTTCAGAGCAGTCGTACAGCTGATAAATTTGCCACAAGCGGACAAGCATTGGCGACAGACCAGCAGCAGGTACCTTATCTGGCTGCGCATACCAGCGGTGTGCTTTCTGCGAAAGTAGTAAACACTATGGATTGTGGAACTCATACATTGTTTTTGTGTGAACTTGTTGATGCGCAGGTATTGTCGGCGGAAGAACCGATGACATATGCGTATTATCATAGCGATGTAAAAACCAGAAAAAATGCAGCGCCAACAGCAGGAACCGGAGAAAGATGGCGTTGCTCTGTTTGCGGATATATTCATGAAGGTCCAATCAGCAATGATTATCAATGTCCTGTTTGCAAACAGCCAGCGGCTGTATTTGTGAAGTTGCAGGAAGAAGCAGTACGAAATGAAGGAACCTGGCAGTGTACAGTATGCGGACATGTACATCACGGTGACATGCCTGATGATTTTGTATGCCCGATTTGTAAACAGGGGAAAGCTGCATTTGTAAAAAAAGATTAATTTTTTAAGTGAATTAAGATAATATTTACGGTAACGTCTGTAGTAATAGGTATAATTGTTATTATTACAAGCGGGTTTGTAAAAAATACAGAGACTGTTCTCATTATTCTGCTTATAAAGCAAATAAAGGAGGGCAGTCTTTTTTGTATAAAACTAAAATTTCTTGCAGACATGAAAAAGCGGTTATACAGTGTTTGTTCCATCGCATAATGGCTAGATATAGTATTTTTTATGTTTGATTGAAAAGTATAATTTCTTGTGAGATAACTTGATAAAATTAAATTTTTGTACCAAAATATGGCTGGACTTGCTATACAGAATCCTTTATAATGAGTAAAAGCACGTTACTTGTATAAATTTGTCGAAATATTGTAGAAACAAAGTTAGTTTATATGCACCCCCATATGCAGCATACATACCAAATTCAGGTGCGTTGCCATGCGAAAAAAAGGGGAGAAGTAAAATGGATTTAGAAACATGTATTACAGTATTGCTGGCAGAGCTGCAGGAACTGCGGCATGATATAGCTGCCTTAAACGATGAAGTGACCGGCCTGCACAACAGCGTTGCACGATTTTCTGAAACTGCTGCGGATAATGCAGCAGAGCCAAAAACCGAGATGGAGTTATTGCTGCGTACCATGGTGGAAAGTCAGATTGGCTTTCGGCAAAAGCTAGAGCATACCCATATATTGTTAGGGCAGGAATTTGGCTCGCTTCATCATAGAATGGACAAGCTGGAAAAACTGGTATTGCGTAAGCCTGTTATGTGGCATTACTAATTTATGAATGAAAAAAACTATGACGGTAAATAATAGGTTGCAACGTAAAAGATTTTTTTATTGTGTGGTATATGAAATGGTTCGTAAAAATATATAATTTACAAATATTTTCTGTAATTACAAAATTACAATAGCAATGCAATTTATTTGTGATTTCATATGATATAATAAAATCAACAAATATTGAGCCAAATTGAGATGATGTGGGTAGAATGATGGTTGTTAGATAAAATATTTAAAGACAAATATTACAATGTGGTGATAAAAAATGGATTTGATTTTGAACATCGCTTAGATTGATAGTATGAGAGAGATTATGTATTTTATTACCAATAAGGAGGATGTCATGCGATTAAATCAACTGAAATTTTTAGTGGAGCTTAATAAATATGGGACCATTTCAAAGACAGCACAGAAATTATTCATCAGTCAGCCTTCTTTAAGCACAGCCATTAAAGAGTTGGAAGAAGAATTGGGTTTTGATATTATTGAGCGAAGCAACAAAGGAGTTGCATTTACCCAGCGAGGCTCTTTGGTCTTAAAGTATAGCCAGGACGCCATGCGGGCTGTTAAAAATATTGAGCAGATGGGTGATTTTCAAAATCATATACGAAAAGGCTATCTTTCTATTGCTACAGTGCCTTATATTTTTCAAACAATTGTGATGGACGCATTTTTAGAATTGAAGGCGCGTTATCCAGAAATGATTACCCGTTTGCAAGAAGAAAACAGTTATGATATTGTGGAAATGTTAGCTAACAGAGAAATTGATTTGGGTATTATTATGATTTCTAATCTTGAGGAATTGAATTTCCAGCAGGTTTTTGAAAAATATAGTTTACAGTTTTATAAATTATTTGATGACCAGATGTATTTTGTTGTTGGGAGGCAGAATCCTCTATTTGAGCAAAAGATGGCAACAATGCAGGATTTACTGCAATATCCTTTTGTAACAAGGCGAAAAATTTTAAATACGTTTAATAAAAATATGATGCTACAATACAACAAAGACATGGAGTTCATCCAGATTGATGATAGCGATGGGATTGTCAAATATCTAGCCAATTCTCAGGCAGTATGCGCAATGCCTAAGTGTTCTTTTTGGAAAAGTGCATATAAACTAAGCAACGAGTTGCATGCAGTTCAAATTCAGGATTTTGTATGGACACAAAAGATTGGTTGGATTTTTCCCAAAAATGAACATTATTCTGCTGAACTAGAAGAATTTGTGGAGCTACTAGAAGAAAAATATTCTAATGTTCCAATGATATAATAATTTACTAAAGACCATGCAGTGAGGTTGTTTGATAACTGTTATCAGTTATCAAACAACCTCACTGCATGGTCTTTGTTATAGGGAGTAACTATAAACTGTATATAGCTTTCGGTATTTTACACTACTGATAAATAGAGATTATAATAATGATAAGAAATATAAAGTCTTTATATGAAATCAAACTATCAGAAAGGGGTGTCCAATATGAAGACAGCTGTAATTGGTGCAGGGGTTATGGGCCCTGGTATTGCCCAAGTATTTTTGATGGGTGGCTATGAGGTTGTATTAATGGATATTTCACAAAAGGCATTGGAAAAAGGAACACAGAATGTGGAGCAAGTTTTATTGCAAATGTATCATAAAGATATTTTACCAGAAAAGCCGGATTACTATTTGCGTAACTTGACAACCAGTACAGATTTAAAAGAAGCTGTTGCAGATGCCGACTTAATCATTGAGGCAGTTCCGGAGAAGCTTGATTTGAAAAAACAGATTTATGAACAGCTAGATCAATATTGTAAACCGGACGCCGTGATTGCCAGCAACACATCGTCGTTGCCGTTGCCGGAGATATTTCCAGACTTTCGTACAGGTAATTTTTGTGTGGCGCATTTCTATAATCCACCACCAATTTTACCTCTTGTTGAGGTAGTAAAAAATGATGCGGCTGATCCACAAAAAATTATGTGGTTGAAAAAAATATTGGAAGATTGCGGTAAGACTGTGGTTGTCATTAATAAATTTATAAAAGGTTTTGTGATTAATCGCATTCAGACTGCATCCGCACGAGAGGCACTATATCTGGTCAACCAAGGTATTATTTCGGCAGAAGACATGAATATTGCCTTACCTGCTTCTGTTGGTTTTAAATCAGTATGGCAGGGTTCCTTTGAAACGATGGACTTCATTGGTTTGGATACAGTGGCTCATGTGTACAATCTGCTTTATCCTGATTTATGTAATGATACAGAAGTGCCAGCGATTATCACTGATAAAGTGAAAGAAGGTAAGCTGGGTTTAAAAACAGGTGAAGGATTTGAAACTTATACACCGGAAGAAGTGCAAAAGACCAATGAATTGCGTGTCAATAAGTTATTAGATCAGCTTAAACTATGGAATCAGTATCACAATAGAAGCGAATAAAACGGACAATCAAGAAGGCGTGCTGGTTCTGGGCCTTGTACATGTAGAACCGGCATTGCCGCTAAGATGCAAGGAGGGATAACCATGAAAGATAAAAGTAAAATAATATGGGTACATGCGGCAGTTATGTTATTTTTTATGTTCGTATTTGGACGGATTTTTCCGCCGATTAGTGGTATCACATCGCTGGGAATGAAATTTATCGGTATTTTTATCGGTGTATTATATGGTTGGACTACCTGCGGGATTCTCTGGCCATCCTTGTTGGCATGGGTAGGGATAGCCAGCACTGGTATGCTGCCGGTAGCAGATTATATTAAAGTGAGTTTTGGGAATGACACCGTGGTGTTTATTGTGTTTGTATGTATTTTTACCGCAGTGATTACAGAGGCTGGTTTGGTAGATTTTATTTCTAACTGGATTTTAAGTCGCAAATTTGTAGCAGGCAATCCGTGGAATTATACCGCGGCATTATTGATTGGTTGTTTTATTGCCGCTCAAATTAATATGTTGCCGGCTATTTTGGTATTTTGGGGAATTGTACTTGCTACTGCAGAACGTTTTGGCTTGAAAAAAGGTGATCCTTGGGTAACTTACATGATGATGGGGGTTGGCATAGCAGCTTCTTTTGGCGGCATCATGCTGCCATATCATATGGTTCCTTTGGTGGTACTAGGTGTAGCCAGTGCGGTAACTGGCATTAGCATGAACTTTTTTCAATATTTATGCTTAGCCGTTCCGGCAACGATTTTGAGTTTGATCTTATATATTTTAATTGGTAAATTCATTGTTCGTCCCGATATGACTAAATTAAATCATCTACAAATGGAATATGATCCTGAAAAATTGAAACTGAATAAAAAACAAAAAGTTGCGGCAATATACTTATTTGTTTTTATGGCCTTTATGTTAATTCCGGGCGCTTTGCCGGAAGGAAATGCGCTGAAAGTATTTCTTAGCGGAATCGGCAATCTTGGCATTACATTTTTATTGCTGATCTCAATGTTTTGGGTTCATGTAGATGGCAAGCCGTTTATTGGTAACTTTTCTGTCATAGCAGGCAAAGGTGTAAACTGGGATATTTATATTATTTTTGTATTTGTCATTCCTTTTGCAACATTATTTACACACGAGGCAACCGGCGTAAAAGCTGCATTGATAACAGCATTGCAACCAATTTTATCGGGACATTCGCCAATGATCTTTATCTTTATGGTGATGATTATCGCAGGAATCCTTACGAACTTTGCCAATAACATGGTGGTTGGTTCCTCTTTAGTACCAATTATTTATGCCATTGGCGGAGCTATGGGAATCAATATTATGGCAACAGTAGCTGCATTGGTTATTGCAATCAGTTTTTCGTTTGCAACACCGGCAGCATCTACGGCAGCAGCTATGGTATTCGCTCATGACTGGGTGGATCGAAAAGAAGCCTACAAATCTGGAGTGGCATTTTCTATTATTGGTCTGATTATTATGATTCCAATCAGTGTTTTGCTGGCCAATGTGGTATTTTAAGGGATGGTTGTTGTCTTTTTATTGAAGGGGGTTTAGACCATGACAAAAGAAATAAAAACAGGTGCGTTGGTGGCGCACGTATTAAAACAGGAAGGTGTAAAATATATTTTTGGGCTTCCAGGGGGTCATATTTATCCTACTATGGAAGAAGCTGAAAAGCTGGGGATTCAATTTATAGGAACTCGTGATGAAATGTCAGCGGCTTATGCAGCAGAAGGGTGGGCGTTGGCTACTGGTGAACTGGGGGTGTGTACTGGTACTGCGGGGCCAGGTGTTACCAATTTATTAACGGGCATTGCCAATGCATATATGGGACGATATCCGGTATTTTATCTGGGAGGCAAAGCCCGTGTGACAGAGTATGACCGCAATGAATTGCAGGATTTTGACCAAACCTCTATTATCCAGTTGATGAGTAAATATGCCCGCACTGTGTATGAGCCGTTGCGTGTTCCAGAATATATTTCCCGTGCAATTTCTTATGCTGTTAATGGGACACCAGGACCAGCATATATTGAAATTCCTCGCGATATTACAGATTCTATGGTAGACTTTGACCAAGTTTCTTTTACAGAAACTTATCGTTATAAAGGTCGTACCAAGGCTGAGGAAACAGATATCAAAAAAGCGGTAGAAATGATACAGGCTGCACAAAAACCATTGATTGTTGCAGGCAGCGGCATATGGTGGGCGCAGGCGCAGGATGAGTTAACCATGTTTGCCAACAAAACAGGTATTCCCGTGTTTACAAGAAATGCTGGCAGAGGCTGTTTTGATGAAACCAGTCCATTATATGTCAGCTATGCAGCAAAAGGGCCTGTTTTGCAGGAAAGCGATTTAATTATTATCATTGGCACCAGAGCAGGCTATACATTAAGTCAGGAGATGATTCAGAAGCATCAAAAAATAATTCGTATTGATATAGATCCTGTTGAAGTAACCAATCAGTGGGATGCTGATCTGGCCATAGTTGGTGATGCCAAGGCAGTATTAAAGCAGTTGAAAGAAGCTGCGCCGGAGAAGCAGTATCCCCAATGGGCAGCATTGCCCGCTATGGTTCATGCTAAGGTTATGCAGATGTTTGAACAATTATGTCCAGACCCAAAGGCTTGCCCTATTAATCCGATAGCATTTTATCAAGAATTGCTGCAGGAAATTGACAAAGATACCATTGTGGTTATTGACGGCGGAGATTCTGCCACCTGGTCTTATACATTTTTACCAGCGTATGGTCCAGGGCAATTAATGGGTATTGCTGGAAACGCCTTTGGCCCTCTCGGTGTAGGTATGGGGTATGCTATGGCTTCCAAACTGGCTCATCCAGAGAAAAAAGTATTATTGATTACTGGCGATGGCGCCTTTGGTTACGGCATTCCTGAATTCGACACTTGTATGCGGTACGGCATCAATATTACAGCTATTATTTTTAATGATGGATTATGGGGCATGATAAAACGATCTGAACAAAGAAAAGCGCCTAATGAAACAAAATTTGTAGGTCTGGATTTGGAGCAGAATACTCATTATGAAAAAATTGTGGAAGGTTTTGGCGGTTATGGTGAACTGGTTACCCATATTGACGAACTGCGTCCTGCAATTCAGAGAGCGGTTGCATCAGGCAAACCAGGCTGCGTAAATGTGATTGTTGACGCCAAAATCGGGCCAAAAGGCGCAGGGTGCTAAAAATATAGCTTTCCTATCCATAACTAAAAATAAAATACTATTTCTTACTAATACTTTATTGTATAACCATATCAAAAGTACTTTACACAAAATAGGTGCGTTCCTTGTAAAAGGTCGCACCCAAACATTACAACTGTGTGAAGTACTTTTTTATTATACACTTACTTTGCAGCTTATTATCCCGGCATGCGGCTGAGATTGCCGAACTTGGTAAACTCTTTACGGAAGCTGAGATCCACAGAGCCAGTAGCACCGTTTCTATGCTTGGCGATGATGATTTCTGCCTGTCCCTTTTTTTCCGAGTCTTCGTTATAATATTCATCGCGATAAATAAACATAACAATATCGGCGTCCTGCTCCAAAGAGCCTGATTCACGCAGATGACTCAGACTGGGTTTTTTCTCTTGTCCTTGTTCTACTGAACGGCTTAACTGGGACAATGCGATAATAGGAATGTCCAACTCTCTGGCCAACGCTTTTAAGCTGCGGGAGATTTGCGATACTTCCTGTTGACGGCTTTCAATGCGGCCAGTGCTGCCCATCAGCTGCAGATAGTCGATAATAACCAACGATAAGCCGCGTTCTGTTTTTAAGCGGCGTGCCTTAGCGCGCACTTCGCGTACTGAGATTGCCGGCGTGTCATCAATATAAACCGGCGCTTCTGCCAATGGCGCAATAGCATTTACCAGCTGTACCCAGTCGTCACCATAGATGCGTCCATTACGCAGTGTCTGCTGATCAATCTCTGCCATGGATGAAACCATACGATTTACCAGTTGTTCTTTGGACATTTCTAAACTGAAAATTGCCACTGGTTCGTGGGTGGCGATGGCTGCGTTCTGCGCCATGTTCAATGCAAAAGCGGTTTTCCCCATAGCAGGGCGGGCGGCCAAGATAATAAAATCCGACTTTTGCCAGCCTGATGTGATACGGTCTAAATCAATAAAGCCAGAGGTTAGTCCGGTTAGACCTTCTTTTTTTTGTGATAAAATTTCCAGCTGACTTAAAGTATCATCAATGACTTCTGAGATTGGTGTCAGCCCGGAACGCGCTCGCTTTTGAGAAATTTCCAGCACCATGCGTTCTGCATCGTCCAGAATTTTTTCTGTCTCTTCCGTGTCATCATAGCTGCGGTTGGAAATATTGCTGGCAATGCTGATTAAATCCCGCAGTACCGCTTTTTCTTTTACAATGCTGGCGTAATGGACAATGTTGGATGCACTGCCCAACGAATTGGCAATTTGGGCCACATAGGTGATGCCGCCGGCTTTTTCCAGATTGCCGTCTTTGTCCAGCTGGGCGGTGATGGTGACCAAATCCACCGGAATATTTTGTTCGTTCATCTTATCTCCTGCCTAATCTTCTGAATCTTTCTGCTGCCTGTATTGTCTTTTCCGCAACATAGTCCATTTCTTCCACGGTATTGAACTCGCTGAAGCTGAAACGGACTGCACCTTCGATTTCCTTGTCGGAAAGGCCCATGGCTTTGAGCACATGGCTGCGTCCTTTTTTATTGGATGAACATGCTGACCCGGTTGAAACGAATATCCCGTCCTGTTCAAGAGTATGGAGAAGTACTTCCCCCCTTACTCCCAAAAAAGATATGTTCAGCACCGAAGGGCAGGCATCATCTCCATCCGGACTGTTTATGGAAATATCTTTTGCTCCGGACATGAGGTCCTGGAGGAGCCGCTTTCTGGCGGCGGACATGGCCGCTGCCCGTTCTCTGGTATTTTCGCTGAAAATCTGGACAGCTCTGCCGAACCCGGCTATCCCAGGCATATTTTCAGTACCGGATCGCATGTTCATTTCCTGACCTCCTCCGACGATAAACGGTGGCAGGGTCAGGCCTTTTTT
>OGPA01003144.1_pt1 | contig 10780 bp, 2 predicted proteins | sample 1552841 | NCBI WGS metagenome assembly OGPA01 (sample SAMEA2579916, study PRJEB22360) | human gut metagenome | reverse complement strand
GGGCCGATGGGCAGCCCCGCGCGGCTGACGGCGGTGAATTCCACAGTCGTCTGGCGTGACTGGCCTGCGGCGAGCATGGGAATGGCGAACCGTTCGTGGTTGTCTCCGATGGGCAGGTCGCCGCGCGCCGACGTGGTGGGGGTGCGGCCCGGATTGTCCACGCAGACGTCGACTTTCACCGTGTCTGACACCGTGACGCGTCTGCTGGACACGTCGATGGTGGCTTGGAACGAGGTGTTGCCAAGGGAAAGCATGACCGCCGCGGCCAGCATGACCGCGAACACCACCGCCATGGCCAGCAGCTCATGCCACCCCAGCAGGACGAACGCCACCAGCGAGGCGACGGCGAGCGCCGCCACCGCCCAGCCAAGCGGCGACACGTATGAGGTGGCCAGTCGCTTGATGCGATGTTTGAGGCGGCGTAGGGATCGTTGGATGGTCCGTCTGCGCTGCACTGTGTGCGAATGCCGCATTCCTTGACCTTTCGGATTGTGTGGTGCGTATGCCGGGGTGGATTGTGTTTCAGGCGTTGGCGCCCAGGGTTGGGGCTGGCACGTCTTCGAGGATCTGGCCGATCATCTGTTCGGGGGTGTTTCCGGCGAAGGTGGCTTCGGCGGTGAGGGTGATGCGGTGCGCGAGCACGGGTACGGCGAGGTTTTTGACGTCGTCGGGCACTACGTAGCCGCGGTTGTCGGAGGCGGCCCATACGCGCGCGCAGCGGGTCAAGGCGAGCGCGCCTCGCATGGAGGAGCCGACTTGGATGCGTTCGTTGTGGCGGGTGGCTTCCACCAGTCGCACGATGTATTCGAGGATCGCGTCGTCGAGATGCACGGTTTCGCTGATGTTGCGCATGCGCAGCACGTCTTCGCTGGTGAGCACCGGATGCACGGTGGCGGCGCGGTCGGTGACGTTGACCTGTTTCAGGATGTTGACGCTCACGTCGTGGCTTGGATAGCCGATGGTGGTTTTGATGAGGAAACGGTCCATCTGCGCTTCCGGCAGCTTGTAGGTGCCGAGCTGTTCGATCGGGTTCTGGGTGGCGATGACCATGAACGGCTGCGGCACCGGGTGGGTGACGCCGTCGACGGTGACCTTCTGCTCTTCCATGACTTCGAGTAGTGCGGACTGTGTTTTCGGTGAGGCGCGGTTGATTTCGTCGGCGAGCACGATGGACGCGAAGATCGGGCCTTCGCGGTATTCGAATTCGCCGCGCTTCTGGTCGTAGTAGGTGACGCCGACCACGTCGGACGGCAGCAGGTCCGGGGTGAACTGGATGCGTTTGAACGACATGTCGATGGAGTTGGCAAGGCCTCGCGCCAGCTGGGTTTTGCCGGTGCCCGGGTTGTCTTCGAGCAGGATGTGCCCGCCGACCACCATGGCTGTGGCGCATTGGCGGATGGGTGCTTCCTTGCCGACCACGACCTGGGAGACGTTGTCTACGAGCTTGGCGAACTTCTCATGGAATTCGGTGATGTCTTTGCTGGGTGCGGTCATCATGGACGTGTCGATGACCGGCTGGGATTGTTTGACGGGCTGTACAGGCTGGCTGGGCTGGACGGGTTGGGTTGGCTGGACGGGCTGCTGCGCGGGCATTGCGACTGCCGGATTGGCGGCCGGTTGGCGAAGGTTCTGCGGCATCGGCTGACGGAACCGCGGCTGGTTCGGCGTTGCCGGGGCGGACTGTTGCGGCAACGCCGGTTGGGCGGTGCCGTGCGCGCTCAGCAGCGTGCCCTCCGGATCCTCATCGGCTTGCGGCTGCTCCGGCAGATTCGGCGTGTGGAACGCCGGCTGCTGCTGGCCGGGTTGGCTGGGAACGCTTGGATTATGGCCGATGGAACCCAGCTGGGTGGCATCATCGAAATCGTTGCTCATGGGTTGCTCCTTGCTTGTTGTGTTGCTCGTGTGGATGGTTCGTTGTGTTTGCGATTGCTGTGATCGTCCGTTTCACCATCTGGCGTAGTAGGCCAGGCCGCGGATCCAAGGCTTGGATGCGCCGTCGACGGTGGACAGGGCGACGGAGGATGCCACAGGCCGGTCATTCCGCGTGGCCGCTTCGCCTTCCGTGGACGCGTCAGAATCCGATGGCTCCGACGGTTTTGATGGTTCTGAAGGTTCCGACGGTTCGGGTTTCGGCGTGGGAGTCTTGTACCTGTCATGGTCCAGCAGTGTGCCGCCATTGTCCTCGTTGTTGAGCGCGGTGTCGGTGCCCACCACCTTCGCCTTCCACGCGTAATCGGCTCCGGTCGGCAGCACGTCCTTGACGTTCAGTTTGTCGGAGCCCAATGCCCAGGCGACGTCATAGGATTTGCCGTCCGCGGTGAAGGTGATCACGGTTTTGCCGGGCTGGCCGTACATGTTCACCGATCCGCCGCTGACCTTGATGATGTTCGGATCATTGGCGTCCCACGTCAGCATCGGCGCGTTGACGGCGGCCTTCACCTTGCGGACGTATGCCGGATCGGCCCTGCCGGACTTGGAGGTGCTTACCGCGCCATTGAAATGCTGCGTGACGGAACCCGAGGAACAGGACTGCCATTCCTTGAGCGGGAAATCGTGCGATCGTTCGGAAGCGCCGGCATGGTAGGAGCCGAGTCCGTCCGCGCTCACCGTGAACCCGTCGGCGTGGCCGTTCTCCTTCCAACTGACTACGCACACGTCGTCATGCCCCTTGACGCTGACCGATTCGGGCGCCTTCACCGCGTATTTCGGTGTGAAACGTACGGTCGAATCGTCGCTGGTCGTTTTCTCCTTGCCGACCACCGCCGCCTTGATGGTGTATTCCCTGGTGTTGAGATCATGATCCGGAATCTTGAAATCGTAGGATCCGGAACATCCGTCGATGCTTGCGCTGACATCTTCGGAAATCTCGACGGCCTTGCATCCCGCGTTGCGGGTGTTGCCCACGGATTCGACGGTGACGGTTCCCGTGGTGTCGTCGTTCGTCACGGAGATCTTCGGCGCATCGGGCTTGCCCCACGGCTTGACCGCGTCGGACGCCTTGGACGGTTGGCTCCAATTCACCTTGTTGTGGGCGCGTACCGTAGCCGTGTACGAGTCGCCGTCGGAAATCGCGTTGTTATCGAAAACAAAATCGATTCCGGTGGAATTTGTCGTCTGCTTGGACGGTGCGTTCCTGCCGGACAAAGTCACCTCGTAATTGTTCACCGACGAGAAATTGCCGTCCGGAGCCTTCCACGTGACGCTCACCGTGTTGCCCTTCACACTGGCCGTCACATCCGTCGGCGCATCAGGCAGCTTGTCCGGCGTGCCCTCGACGGCGTTGGAATCCTTGGACCAGCCGACCTCGTTCCTGGCCTGCACCTTGAACGAGTAGGTCTTGCCGTTCTTCAACCCGTCGATGAGACAGGAGGTTTTCTGCCCGCACGAGCGCTCGCCGGACGCGTCTCCGCCCCACATCACCTTGTATTCGGTGATCGGGCTGCCGTTGGCCGAACCGGCCGTCCAGCTCAGATTCACGGCGCCATCCTGCGGGTCGCCGGACACCGCGGAAAGCAGCGGCGCATCAGGCTTGTCCATCACCGAAACGCTGATGGTGCCGGTCACCTCACGTTCCTTTGTTTTGGTGGCGTCGCGCACGGTGACGACCACCTTGTTGGTGTTCGCGCCGATGTCGGAAGCCGCCCTGATGGACACCACGCCGTTGGACGGGCAATCCACCGTCAGCTTCGACGCGCCATCGGACGTGCATCCGGTCACCGTCAGCGGAGTGTCGGGGAACGGATTGTACGCGTCGGACAGCAGATTCACCTGCTCGCTGGAACCGGCCTTGATTTTCACGGTCTTCTCGGTGACACGGGCGAGCGGCCTGTTGGACGCGGTGACGCGCACGGTCATACCGGCGCTCACCGTACCCTTCGCATATTTGATCGAGACGGGCACGCTCACTGTGGTGTCCGGCGTGGCCGTCTTGTCCGCGGACACGGTCAACGTGCCGGAGGGAGACACTCTGGCATCCACACTGCCGGAATTCACGCCGCCGGAATACGAGTACTGCTTCTCATCCTCGTACAGGCCCGACGCCGAATGGGTCAGCGCCGTCAGATCGATGGTAGTGGCCTTCTCGCCGGCCACCACATCGACGGTGGAGGATGAGAACGTCGGCGGCGGAACCTCACGTCCGATCACCGTGATCGGAAGCGTGAGCACCGCCGAATTGACGATCTTCACCTTGTCGTTCTTGTCTCGCTTGCCGTCCACCGCGGTGAAGGTGATGGACGCGGGACCCGCGTAATCCTTCGGCGCGGTGAACCTCAACGTCTGGTCGTTGACGTACAGGTCGCCGTCCGCGGCCTTCGTAGCGCTCACCGAATCGGCGCCGTCCACATACGCGGTCTTGCCCGCGCCCACACGCACGTAGTCGGCGATGTTGATGGTGATGGTCTCACGCGCATTGACCTTCAACGCCGGCGCCTTCGGACGTAGAACCGGCGGAAACACGCCATATGCGGGCACTTGGATGAACGCGGTGGACGTGATGCCGTACGTCGTGTTCGTGACGGTGTACGGCACCGCGCGCGCCTCGTCGGTCAGATCAACGGTGATGATGGTGGAATCCTTGCCGCCCTTGACATGCGCATGGTCGGTCGCGGAAGGATCCACGCCCACCTGAAGCTCGTCGGCGGTGCCGGACGGATTGGCGATCCACTGCGAAACGTCCACGTCCACGGATTTCTTGTCGATCGTGGCGGCGGCCGGAACACGGTAATCGTACGCGGTCGGCGGGTCGATGGCGGCGTTCTCGTCGACATTCACCGTCAACGTCGCCGAATCGGACAGGCCGGCCTTGTCCTTGACGGTGTAGACCACGTAATACGTGCCCGCCTGCTTCGGCGTGGTGAACGACAGCATGTTGTCAACGACCTGAATGCCGCCGATGCCTTGCGATTCCACGTCCTTGGCCACGGTCAGATCAGTATTGTCCCCGGAAATGTCGTTCTGCGCCACCGGCACGGTGGCCGCGGTGTTCGGACGCAGCGTGATCTCGTCGTCGCGCGCGTACACACCCGAATCGGCTCCGGATTTGAACACGCCCACACGCACCTGCGCGGTGGCCCTCTGACCGGTCCAATCCTCCACGGCGTAGGAGAACGTGTCCGTTCCGGACGAATCGGCATACGCCTCATACACCAGATACGTGGCGCCCACCTCGCTGATACGGCCCAGTTTCGGCGCTTTGTTGCCCAAGCCGAGCAGCTGCACGTCATCGCCGTCAGCGTCGATGCCGGTGAGCGTGATCGGAATCTGCACCTTCTGACCGGCCGCCACCTGCGCCTCGACGTCGGACGGTGTCGGAGCCGCCTTGTTGGACGCGTCCTTCTGATGCACGTTGATGGTGATGGTGGCCGAGGCCGCGTTGCCGAGATTGTCCTTCACCGTGTAGGTGACGGGGAAGGAGCCGGTTTGTCTGGTGGCCTGATAGCGCACGGTGTCGCCGGACACGAACACCAGACCCTTGAACGTGTTCTTGTCATACTGCAAATCGTTCTGCAGGCTCACCGTGGTGCCGTCGGAATACGTGACATGGTCGAGCACGTCCACGGACACGATGCCTTCGGTGCGCACCTGTGTGGTGATGTTCTCGGCCTTCGGCACGGAATTCGACGTGGTCAGCGCCGGCGGCTGCAGGACGATGACGCCGGTCGACGATCCGGCCGCGTTGGCCACGGTGTAGGAGATCCGCACCGGCTCGGTAGGCACCTGACGCGCGGTGATATAGACGCGCTTGTTGCTCACCACACCGGTTTTGATGCCGCTTTGCGCGTCCGCGGTGACGCTGGTCACCGACAGCACGCCGCCCATCGGGTCGACGTCGTTGGCAAGCGGCTCCACGATCGCGGTATTGTCCGCACCTAGCAGCGCCACGTCGTTCGCCGCGATTGGCTTTGCGGCGGCTCCCGGCCCCCCCCGGACCGAACACGCTTGCACCTCCACACGAGCCAGACCGGTCGACGGAATGGAACCCTGCGTGATGGTGTACGGCACATAGTAGGTGCCGGGATTGGAGGCGGTGAATGTGATCGACATGTCGGTGGCGTTCATGGTGGTGGCCGCGCCGGACGGCGTCTCCACCGCGGTCAATTCGGCCGGTTCGACGGACGTGCCGTGCACGTACGGTTTGAGCGCGATGGTGGTGCGGGTGTCGGGCGTGGTCTGTTTGACCACGGGGTCGATGACCGCGCCCAGCGTGTTCGCCGGCTTCACGGAGAAGTAGATCATGCCGATGCCGGTCTGCTGGCCGTCGGACACCGTGACCTCGATGCCCGCCCTGCCGGACGACATCGAACCGGCGTTGAAGACCAATTGTCCGTCGGCTCGCGTGGACACCGTCACCTGATCGGTGTTCTGCGGCGATGCCGACACCAAGGTCAGCGGATCGCCGTCGGGGTCGGAGAAGCTGCCCAACGCGTTCGCGGTGTACGAAGCACCCTGCTCCACGTCGATTTCCGGCGGAGTGTCGCTCTGCAGCGGCGCATGGTCGTCGCCGCCGGCCAGCGTGAGCGACACGGTGGCGCTGGACGTCTGCCCGCGCCCGTCGGAAATCTCATAGCTGAAGGACACGTTGCCCGCGGCGGCACCGGAGGCGTCGAGCTGCAGATACCGGCCGTCATAGACGGGGGAGACGGTGATGTTCGCGCCATCCGGAGCGCTCACCGACGTGATGCGCAGCACGGAACAGTCGGTCTGCTCGTCGTTGCGCAACACGTCGAGAATCTGCTGCGATCCCACGCGCGCGCCGAACGAATCGTCCACGGCCTTGATCTGCCCCGACTGCGCCGAACAGTTCTTGCTGAAATTGTGCTGGTTGTTGGCGCTGTCGTTGTTCTGCTGCTGTTGCTTCGACTGCTTGGTCTCCACCTTGTTCCACTGGATTTTGATGACCTTGGTGGACTCCTGCGGATTCCACACATTGCCGTTGACCACGTCGTTGAGCACCACCAGACGATGGTTGGTGCGGAACACGAGCTGCGAGGTGGGATTGACATCTTCCAACGAGGAAAACCGTGCGTCCTTGTCGTTCGCCGCGCACACCCTGATGTAATTGTTGGCCTTCTGCGCCCACGCGGCGAACACGCAGCCATTGGTGGACACCGGCTGCGCGGCATCGCCCTTGCCGGCATTCGGCAGCTGCGTGACCTTTTTACTACCCAAATCGACCATGGCGATGCCCCGCGGCGTGGAAACCGCCACCCAGCCAGTCTGCCTGCCATCCGTGGACGGCGCCTGCAACGTCGCCTGACCCTGCAGGCCGATATCCGCGCTGCCCTTCGGCCAGAACACCTTGCCGGCACCGGCTACGACCGGCGTCTTGCCGACCACGGTGAACGATTCGACATTCGTGGCGCCCTTGATCGTCGCATCCTTGCCGGGCGTTCCCTGAGGTCCGTCGACACTGAGCACCGCGCCGTCGGACGCGCGATAGCCGTAGACGACACCGTCATGCGTCACCGCGATACGGCCACCCGACCCCAGCTTCATCTTCGGCGAATCGGTGGTCGGATTCATGGATTTCACATCATCGGCGGACCCGACCCACACATTGCCCGTCTTGACGTTGATGAACGCCGCGGTGTTGCCTCCGACGACGGTCCGCATATCCGATTTGATGGTGGTGTTGCCGCTTTCGCTGACGGTGGAGGCCTCGATGTTGCTGGCCTTCGTACCTTCGGAGATCACGGTGGAGCCATCATGCTGGGCCACGTCGAACCGGGCCGCAGTGGAGGCGACGCCCGCATCGGCGTCCCGGTTGCGCACGTTGAAACGGGCGGCCTTGCGGTCCTTGAGCGAAGTGACCCACACGGTGCCATCGTCGAGCTGCACGTGACGTTGCGTCACCGAACTGACGATGACGGCCCCGGCGACGATGCCCAGCAACAGCAGCAGCATGACGATCGGCGTGATCCACCGGCGACTGCCGGAAGGCAGCAGCTTGCGCAGCATCGACCCGAATCGCAACTGCCGTTCGTACGATTGCGCCGACTGGTTCTCGGCGTTCCTATGCTTGCTCATCGACTGGCTCTTCCCTGATTGTGCCCAAACTTTGCTTGACCGCGCATCCAACCGCATGCGCCTACCTGTTTGCCCGCATGCATGCCGGGCTGTATTGGTTCGTATCGGTTCATGTCACCCGCATCCGGTCGCAAACTCACGGCTTGGCCGCGCACGCGATCATGGGATTCTCGGACATCTGCCGGTCCGCGCGAACCAGACTCACCTGCACGCACGTCTGCGCGCCGTCGGCCGGATCGATTTCGATACTCGTCGACTCCGTGGTGGTGCCCTGCGCGTTCGGGTCGGTTCCCGAATCGCCGACCAGCGACCACGCGTACGAATCGCCATCCTTCGGCGAAGGATTGACCCATGTGAACCGCACTTTGCCGTCGGCGGTGTATTCGCCCGTAAGATCCTGCACGCTCGGCACACTGCCCGACGTGATCGCCGAATCGGGATCGTCCTCGGCATGGTTCTGGGCGCCATGGTTCTGCACCTGCACCTTGCTGTTGTCGGAGGACGCATCCATATTCGGCATGACGACGGTGACGAACGCCAACGCCATCACGACCACGGCGGCCGCCGCAGCAACCCTGACGGCCAACCGCTTCGCCCACCGGGCATGCTGTTTCGCAACCGGGGCGGACTGGTCGAATGCGGAAGTCTGCGCGTACATGTTCTGCGGATAATCCGGCACACCCTCGACGGTGGTCTGCACGGCACGGCCATACAAGGCCTGTTGCACGCGCTGCATGTCGCGCGCGAACTCCAACGCGGAATAGTAACGATCCTCGGGCGTACGGCTCAAGGCCTTACGCAACACCCGTTCCACTTCGGCCGGCACGTCGGGACGGTTGAGCTTGGGCAGCGGATTGTTGAGAATGACGGACTTGAGCCGTTCGGCCCGCACCTGCCGTTGGGAATCGCCCAGCACATCGGCGTAGAAATACTCGTACGGCGATTGGCCGATCAGCATGGCGAACAGCGTGGCGCCAAGCGAATAGATATCGGACGATTCATTACCGCCACCGCCTTGGGCAAGCACCTCCGGCGCGGCCCACGCGATGGTGAAGCCGACACCCGGACGCCCATAGACGGTCCCGGCGATGCCGAAATCGGCGAGCATGGGCATATTGTGCGCGTTGATGAGAATATTGCTGGGCTTGATGTCTCGATGGATGATGCCTTTGCGATGCGCGGTGAACAGCGCGCTCGCCAGATCGATGCCGACGGTGAGCATCTGGTCGGCGGTGAGACGGCCATGCTCGAGGAACGTCTTGTAATTGCCGCCCGGAGCGTATTCGAACACGGTGTAGCCGCGCCCGTTGACGGTCACGCCGTTCTCATAGACGGAAAGAATGTAGGGGTGTGTGGAGATCTGCCCCATGAAATTCGCTTCGGAACGGAAGCGGACCGCGGCACGTGGGTCGAGCGTGTTCTTGCTGATTTTGATGGCCACCTGACGGGCCGGGGAAAGCTGCTGGTACAGGTACACGTCGGCTTCGGAACCGGAGCCCAGCCGTTTGATCAGTGTGTAGCCGGGAATCTGAGGGGGAATGCTCCTTGAGGCTTCCATGCTTCCTCTTTCTTGTAGTTCCTGCCCGGTTCCGTGCGTTGCGTCTATGCTTCGACCGTACTCGTCGTCATGGGCAGGCCGTCTGTTCGCTGTTGAACCTTCCCGGGCTGCGCCGCTAGTCGATCTTATTGGTGGCGGTGTCCGAAAAACTTTGTAGAGGGTATCGATGTCCATATATAAAGATGGCGGTGTCCACGATGACGTTTTCAGGACGGCTTCGGACGATGATATGCGATTCGTGGCCGGACCGTTCGGCTAAGCTGGGGAGACATGATGGATGTGGACGATCTCGATGACGTGACATTGGTTGCGGGGGCACCCCGCAGCGGCAAGACCCGGTTCGCGCTGGACATGCTGGTCGCCGCGATGAAGCGGCATGGCGACGCGTACGCCGTGATGACGGTCTCCGGCAGACAGGTGGCCGACCGGCTCGGCGACACCGTGATCCGCGAACTGTCCGCGATCTCGCAGGCACGCCCCGTCACCACCCTGCCAGCCGTCGCGTTCCGCATCATGACCGCCGTGCGATCGCATGCCGGACAACCCCTGCCGAAACTGCTCAACGGGGCCGAACAGGATGTGGTCATCCGCCGCGTGCTCGCCAAGCATGCCGAACATGCCGAGCACGGCGACGAATGCTCCACCTGCGCGCTATTGCGCACCTACTTCGTGGTCGCCGACTGGTCGGGCATGGTGGTGGACGACGCCACCGACGCCTTCGCCAACCAGCTGCGCGACATGCTTGCCCGCATGAACGAGATCGGCGCGAAACCGGAACTCGAAGACGCGCTGATTTCCCGCGCTGCCGACGAACACGGCACGCTTGACGAACGACGCGAACGACTGCGCGTGCAATGGCGGCTCGCCTTCGCGCTGCGCGCCGAATACAACCAGGCCATCAACGAGGCATATCCGGACCAATACCGTCTCGACGCCTCGCAGCTCATGATCGACGCCGCGGCCGCCGTGAACGAAGCCGAAACGTCCGACCTGCCGAAACTCGTCATCGTCGACGATTTCCAGGACGCCACACTCGCCGGCTTCGACTTTCTCACCGCATTGCGCAACCGTGGCGTGCGACTGTTGCTCGTCGGCAACCCCGACGAGGCGGTGCAGACGTTCCGCGGATCGTACCCTGAATATTTGTTCAACATGGCGCAATCGCGATTGGGCGCGCGACTGGTACGGCTGGGA
>OGPA01003143.1_pt1 | contig 10780 bp, 10 predicted proteins | sample 1552841 | NCBI WGS metagenome assembly OGPA01 (sample SAMEA2579916, study PRJEB22360) | human gut metagenome | reverse complement strand
GAAGATCGGCAGCTTCTGGCCGCGCACCAGCGTGTTCAGACCGTCGATGGCCGAAACACCGGTCTGAATGAATTCCTGCGGGTAGTTGCGGGCCGCCGGGTTCATCGGCAGACCGTTGATGTCGTCGCGGCGGTCGGGCAAAATCTCCGGGCCGTCGTCAATGGGGCGGCCGAGGCCGTCAAAAATACGACCCAGCATGTCTTCGCTTACGCCCAATTCCATCGTTCTGCCGAGGAAGCGCACGCGGCTGTTCGAAAGGTTGATGCCGGTGGAGCTTTCAAAAAGCTGCACCAGCGCGTTGCCCTCGTTAATTTCCAGCACCTTGCAGCGGCGCTTTTCACCGTTTGCAAGTTCAATTTCCGCCAGCTCGTCATACGTTACGTTTTCAACGCCCTTTACGAGCATCAGAGGACCTGCGACCTCCTGTATGGTTCTGTATTCCTTTGGCATCAGAAGTCCTCCTTGTTTTCAATGGCTTTGTCAATCTGCTGAGAGAGCTCTGCGCAGATCGCATCGTATTCCGCGGAGACCCGGTCGTTCGCCGTGTATTTAAAGCGGCCTATTTTTTCGCGAACAGGCAGCGCAATGAGGTCATCGACTTTCGCGCCCTTGTCGAGCGCCGCAACGCACTGGTCGTAGAAGTGAACGACCAGCAGCATCATGTCGTGCTGCTTTTCAAGGCTTGTGTACGTGTCCGTCTCATGGAATGCGTTCTGGTGCAGGAAGTCTTCACGAATGGAGCGTGCAGCCTCCAGCTTCAAGCGGTCAGGCGCGGAAAGCGCGTCCATACCGACAAGCTTTACAATTTCCTCAAGCTCTGCTTCGTCCTGCAAAATGCGCATCAAACGCGCACGCAGATCCATCCAGTCCTCCGCCACGTTCGTGTTGAACCAGTTCGCCATCGTGTCCACATAAAGGGAGTAGGAAGTCAGCCAGTTCACGGCGGGGAAGTGGCGCTTATACGCAAGGTTTGCATCAAGACCCCAGAAGACCTTAACGATACGCAGCGTCGCCTGTGAAACCGGCTCCGAAATATCGCCGCCCGGAGGGGAAACGGCACCGATAACGGAAAGCGCACCCTCACGGCTGTCGCTGCCGAGCGTAATGACGCGGCCGGCACGCTCGTAGAACTGTGCCAGACGGCTGCCGAGGTACGCCGGGTAGCCTTCTTCGCCCGGCATCTCTTCCAGACGGCCGGACATTTCACGCAGTGCCTCCGCCCAGCGGGAGGTGGAGTCTGCCATGAGGGCTACGGAATAGCCCATGTCACGGAAATACTCCGCAATGGTGATGCCGGTGTAAATGGACGCCTCACGCGCCGCAACCGGCATATCGGACGTGTTTGCGATGAGCACGGTGCGCTTCATCAGCGAATACCCGGTTTTCGGGTCAACGAGCTCCGGGAACTCGTTTAAAACGTCGGTCATCTCGTTGCCGCGTTCGCCGCAGCCGATGTACACAACAATGTCGGCTTCCGCCCACTTTGCAAGCTGATGCTGCACAACGGTCTTGCCGCTGCCGAACGGACCCGGTACGGCCGCTACGCCGCCCTTTGCAATCGGGAACAGCGTATCGATAACGCGCTGGCCGGTGATGAGCGGCATATCCGGCGAAAGCTTTTTCTGGTACGGTCTGCCGCGGCGGACAGGCCACTTCTGCATCAGCGATACGTTCACACTGCTGCCGTTCGGCGTGTCAATGACTGCCACGGTGTCCGTTACGGTGTATTCACCGGCAGAAATGGAGCGGATTGTGCCGCGCACGCCTGCCGGTACCATAATCTTGTGCAACACGATCTCGGTCTCCTGTACGGTGCCGAGAATGTCGCCGCCTTCTACTTCGTCGCCCACCTGTTTAAGGGGCGTGAAGCTCCATTTTACATCGCGCTTTAAGGAGGGAACCTCCACGCCGCGCTTTAAGTTGTTGCCCGTCATTTCCATAATGGCGGTCAGCGGGCGCTGAATACCGTCGTAAATGGAGCTGATAAGGCCCGGCCCGAGTTCAACGCTCATCGGCTCGCCGGTGGATTCCACAGGCGCACCCGGCCCGAGACCGGAGGTCTCCTCGTAAACCTGAATGGAGGCCTCGTCTCCGTGAATTTCTATGATCTCGCCGATCAGTCGCTGGTCGCTGACGCGCACAACGTCGAACATGTTCGCGTCGCGCATACCGCCTGCAACTACGAGCGGACCGGCTACTTTTTTGATTGTGCCTTGGCTCATGTGCTTAGTCACCCGTTTCGTTAATCGTTGTCGTTAAAGATAATATCGGAGCCGACTGCCTGCTCCACGGATTTTTTAACCATTTTAATGCCCATGCCCGTGTTGCCCGTAACGCCGGGAATCGGGATGATGGCGGGCAGCGGCTGCAGGCGGAAGTGGTCCAGCTCGTGCTCCAACTCGGCGGCAAGCGCTTCCGTAATGTAGATCACGGCGTATTCGCCCTCCGCTAAGCGGCGCAGCGTTTTGGAGCCCATCTCCGAATCCGTCACGGGAAAGACCTCCAGACCGAGCGCGGCAAAGCCGTAAATGCTGTCGCGGTCTCCGATGACTGCTGCTCTGTACATTTCGTTTCCCTCTTTCTTTACAGGTCTCTCAAACGTGCACGGATACGCTCATCCGGCAGGTTGTTCTGCTTGCCGGAAATAATAATGCGCACGGTAGAAATCTCGTTTTGGCGCGCCGTAACATACCCGAGCAGCGGCGCCACCGTAAAGTAATCCTGGCGGCTGATTTCTTTTACAAGCGCCGTCTGGCGGTCGTCGCACCATTTTTCAAACGCGGAGAAGCCGTCCTTCAGCGCCTTTACGCCGTCAGCATAGTCCGTACGGGAAAGGTACGCGTAAAACGTGTCCGTGTCTTTCGACGCCGCGTCAATGAGCTCTTCCAGATCCAGCGTGTCGCACGGGGCGAGGCTTTCTTCCAAAAACGCACGGCTTTTGCCGGTGTGCAAAGCGCGTGCCGCGATTTTAATGTCCGCCGCCGCCACCTTAAACTCGGAAAACGCCGTAATCAGCGCGTTTTTGCTCTCTTTACCGGTCTTGTGGATCGCCGTGAGGCATGCGCGGTCTAAAATGATGTCGCATCGCTGACCGTCGCGCGTGGTAAGCAGCGCGTCCGTCGCCTTTTTTGCGGCTTCCGCCATAAAGTCCGGCAGAAGGGAAAAGTCATTTTCTCTGACCGCCTGCTGCATTTTTTCCGGCTCCACGGTGCCGCCGGACATAAATACGTTGTGCGGCTCCGCGTTTGTGACGGTGCACTTCACCGCCGCTTTCATATTGTTGAAGTCTATGGGATACAGCAGTACGCTGAACGGCGTGAGGTCGGGCAGCAGCTCGTGCATGAGCGCCCACGTTTTCTTCTCCTCGGCGGCAAAAATTGCCGCGGCAGAGTTTTCGCCGCCAGCGCCCCAGCCCTTATCGGCCAGTGCACGGAAGCACTCTGCCGGCGTTTTGCACGCCATCAGCCTGTCCAGATCCTGCTGCGTCAAAAGCGAAAGCTCCCGCGCTTTAATGCGCGCCACAGCATAGATGTATTCCTGTTCCATTCGTTAAACCACCTTTTCTGCCGGCGGCTCAGCGAAAGAGCATGCCGCCCGCAAGGTCCTGCAATGTGTCTCCGACGGCCTCAAACAGCGAAGCGAACGTGCAGTTCACGTCGATGCCGCCGTAAACGAGCAGGAAACCGTCCGGGATATTGCACGGCGTGTTCGATACGGTGATGTTCGTCCCGGGCACAGCCATTTTCAGCTGCGCCGAAAAATCCTGCGGCATGCGCGCAAGGTCTTTTTCGTTTAACTGCATTTCAGCATCGCCCGGCAGCGCGTTTTTCTGCGCAAGCTTTAAAAGCACGCTGAAGTATTCGTCATCCGGCAGATCGTGCAGCTCTTTCTGTGCCGCCGCGATTACATCGCGAATGGCGTTCTGCTTTGCGGCAAGCACGGTGCGGCGGCGTGTGAATTCCGCGGTCGAAGCCGCACGGGCTTTAATGTCCGCGCCGACTTTTTCACTGTCCGCAAGCAGGACATTTGCTTTCTGCTCTGCCTCGGCGGCAGCGTCCGCAAGCGTCTTTTTTGCTTCTTCTTCCGCAGCGGCAACCTGTTCCGCCGCTTTCGCTTCGGCATCCGCAAGGATCTGTTCTATAATTCTGTCCAGTCCTGTTGCCATGGATCGATCCTCTTCCTTTCTTTTTTGGATTTTTGGGAGTGGATCATCAGATGGCGATGCCGCCGATGTTTGCAACAGCCAGCAGGGAAACGAGCAGAGCCAGAACCGCGTAGGTCTCAACCATGGCCGGGAAGATCATGGCTTTACCGAACTGATCCGGGCGTTTTGCAACGAGTGCGATGGAAGAAACGGCTGCCTTTGCCTGCTGCTTTGCGGAGATGAGACCGATCACGGCCATCGGCATGCAGGCTGCAAGATAGAGAAGGCCCTTTGCAAAGGAGATGTCTGCGCTGCCGCCCAGAACACCGATGTTCGTCAGCGTGAGGAAGGCGATGAGCAGGCCGTAGATGCCCTGCGTACCCGGCAGAAGCTGAAGAATAAGGACTTTACCGAACAGCGGGGGATTTTCGGAAACGACGCCTGCGGCTGCCTGACCGGTCATGCCTACGCCGATGGCGGAACCGATGCCGCCGAGAAGTGCTGCCAGAACTGCGCCGACAAGCGCGAGAACAATGCCGAGAGAGTTGATATCGAACTTATCCATGTTATTTTTCCTCCGTAATTTTGAAATATTTGGTTTTGGTGGTGAACGGTGCGAATTTGCGTCCGCCGCCCTCAAAGAATTTGCCGAAGAACTCAACAAACTGTAAGCGGTTCGTGTGCACATACGCGCCGAGCACATTGATGCCGATATTCAGCGTATGTCCCACTACAAAGGCGAAAATAAAGATAATCACGCCGAGCGGGTTGTTGCCGGGCATGGCGCCCATCTGATTGAAGACCGAAGCGATAACGCCGGTTGCAAGGCCGAGAGCCAAAAGTCTCGAGTAAGAGAGAATATCGCTTAAATAGCTCGAAACACCGTACAGCCCGTAAAGACCTTTTAAGAAGCGCTTGCCGATGCTCTTGGAGCTGCGGCCCGAAGTGAGCACAATGCCTACCGCGCCGATGCCTGCCGCAATAATGCCCGCGGTGCCCACCGATGCCGGCAGCGTAAAGGAAAGCGCCACCATATCGGCGAACATCTGCATGGAAAGCAGATAAATAATCGCGCCGCCGACGAGCAGATACCAGAACACAACGTCATAGATCGCGTCCAGCCACTTGCCCTGTTTTGCAAGCTGGTAGAACTGTGCGCCGAGGCCGGCGAACAGGTGGATGATGCCGACGAGGAACGAGAACAGCAACAGCCGCATCGGTTCATCGACCGGCGTGAACCACAAGGGTGGTATCACGATATCGGTGTTGAAGAATGTCTTTGCGATAACGGTGATCGCGTCACCGAAGAAGCTGCCGAACAAAATGCCCCAGAATATCGTGGAAATACCGCAATAAAGGAACATCGTCAGCGTCTTGCGCAGACCTTCTTCCATGTTTTTGAACTTGTGTAAGATGATGCCGCAGCCAAGGACCATCACAAGTCCGTAGCCCGCATCGGAAAGCATCATGCCGAAGAGAAAGTAATAGAAGACCGCCATGATGCCGCTTGGGTCGATTTCATGCTTGCCCGGCATGCTGTAGCTTTCCAGTACGCCCTCGACCGGGGCAGCAAACTTGTTGTTTTTGAGCTTCACGGGTACATCGTCCGCGTCACTCGGGTCGCACAGCTCCACGTAGGCTTCCTGCGTGGTCGTGAGCTCCGTCTTAAGCGCCTCGGCGTTCTCTGCCGGAATGTATCCCGTAATGAGAAACACATGCGGGCTCTGCCATAAGCGGCCCAAAACATCGTATTTCTCGGTGCGCATCGTAAAGTAATCGATGGTGTAAAGCAGGTCTTCGCGTCGGTTTTTATGTGTGCGAATTTCCGCTTCGTTTTCATCGATCTCTTTTTGCAGCGCCGCAATGCGTCCGTTCAGGATGTCCACGCGCTCTGCGGGCGGCACCTTGCTCGGCTCCGCCGGATACGTAAACCCGATGGAACGCAGGTAGGTTTCAAGCTTTAATCCCTGCGAGATGTGGCACATCAAAAACGCGCATGTCTGCTGCGGGGAAGCGCTCAAAATCTCTACGACCACACCGTCCACGTCCGGCGCGCCTTCGGCGATTTTCGCCCGCAGCGTTTCTTCCGTGTATTCCACCGGGAACGACCCCGTGAACACGGAGGTTGTCGGCGTGCTGATGGTGCGCATGGAAATATCCAGCTTCATCCACGGCTCCAGCGCACGGATTTGTGTCTGCAAGCGGAGAATTTCCGCGCGGTTGTCTGCACACTTTTTCCACAGCGTATTGATGCGCGAGGCAATTTTTAAAAGCTCGCCCGCACCGTCAGCCGTTTCCTGATATTTGGAAAGCGGTATCGCGTCGCGTCCGTTCAGAGACGCGAAGAGGCTTTTTTCGGGCGGCTCCAGTTTATCGAGCGCGTCTAACGCCGATTGCAGTGCGGCTGCATTGTTTTCAAATCTTGATTTTGCCGGGACGGTATCCATCTTGGCAAAAACCGTTTCATCCGCTTTGCGGTCATCGATTTCCACGACGCCGCGCCGCTGGATCAGTTCCAGGATCTGTTTACGACGGTTCTTGAGCGCATAAATGCTGATGCGCTTCATAGGCATTACCGCCATAGGGGGATCCCCTCCTTTCGTGTTGGCGCCGCGTCAGCCGGTGATGGCCTCGCGGATAGCGCGGATTACGTTCGCGCTGTTTTGCTGCGCTTTTTTGCGGATATCCTCCGCCAGTGCGGCAGTTTCCTGCTGCGCTGTGCGTTGTTCGGCCGCAGCGGCCGTCTCTGCGCTTTGTTTTGCGGCTGCAAGGTCCGCTTTTGCTTTCTGCATGCGCTCCGTCTTCAGCTTGTCCGCCTTTTGTGCGGCGTCCTGCCGAATGGCGGCGCAGCGTGCAGCGGCCGTGTCCAGAATGCCGGCGGCCTTCTGCTCCGCATCCTTTACGGCGTCCAGAGCTTCTTTTGCCAAAAAATCACCTCCTGCTTCATTATTTTCAAAGAGCGGCGGCAAAAGGGGTAAAGACCCGCTTTTTGCACCGTAGGTCATAACATAATACGCTTCCATTATAATATTATTTGCGGAATTTTACAAGAGATTTTACGGGAGTTTTCTCGAAAAAGTGCTTTCATATCGATAATAAAATAGACGTTTTGACGAATTCGTCTGCCTTTTAACATTCCGTCCATAAATGGATCTTTTTCTTTGTGTAACCCACACGTTCTCTTACAAGTTTCTTACAAAAATTCACATTCTGTTTATGATTTTTTTTGAATCCGTGTTATAATAGAAATAATCACTTAATATGGATAACGGGTCGGTGTGGCCCGCGAACTTACAGGAGGCAGTCAAAATGAAAGCAAAGTCCCTTCACTTTTCCAAGAGCGGCAACGTACAGCCGATCGCATCCGAAATCGGCAGAGTTATGCAGTGCGTATGTGATCAGATCCCCCCGGCATACCCGTGCGAGGGCGAGAAGGTCGTTTTTATCGGCGTTGAAATGAACGGCAAGCTCCCGGGCGCAGTCGATCACTTCTGCAAGGATCTCAACCCCACCAGAGCAAAGGGTGTCGCATTCTATGTTCTGAACAGCAACGGTAACACGGACGGTCTTTCTTCCATCATCGATACGATGAAGAAGAACGGCGTCGAGACTTACGGTGAGCCTCTGGGCATCGCTGTCAAGGGCGGCCTCTTCAAGAAGGGCATGCCGACCGACGCAGACACCAAGAAGGTTCTCGAGTGGGCAGACAAGATTGCAAAGATGTAATTTCTTTGATAAAACAGCCTTTATAATTTTTCATAAAAAAGGATGGCGCATGCTGTCCTTTTTTTCTGTTTTTACGGGATATACAAACCCCGCTTGCGGTGGTAAACTGTATGAGAAATCTTTGAATGTTATTTTTCCCGTAAAGGTGTGAAATTTTCAGTATGACAAAAGAAATGACGAGCGGTTCGCCCATGAAGCTTATCCTCGGGTTCTCCATCCCGCTGCTTTTCGGCAATCTGTTCCAGCAGTTCTATTCCATGGTCGATACCATGATCGTCGGGCGCGTGCTTGGCACGGGGCCGCTTGCAGCCGTTGGCTCCACCGGCTCCATCACGTTCCTCATCATCGGCTTCTGCCTTGGTCTTTGCAGCGGCTTTGCCATCCCGGTGGCGCAGCGCTTCGGCAGCAGGGATTATAAAGAGCTTCGCCGCTTCATCGGCAACGCCGTATGGCTGTGCGTCGGCTTCGGCATCGTCTTAACGGTGCTCACGGTCATTTTCTGCCGCAATATCTTAGAGCTCATGGGCACGCCGGCGGATATCATCGACGACGCTTACGCGTACCTTGTTGTCATTTTTGCCGGCATCCCCGCAACGTTCCTCTATAATATGCTTGCCGGCATCCAGCGCGCCATCGGCGACAGCCGCACGCCGGTTGTCATCCTCGTCATCGCGTCCATCATCAATATTGTGCTCGATATCGTCCTCGTTGTTTTCATCCCCATGGGCGTCGCAGGCGCGGCGGTCGCAACGGTCGCTTCACAACTCATCGGCGGCGTTGTATGTCTCCTCTATGTGAGCAAGCATTATGAGGTCCTCAAAATGACCCGCGAGGATTTCAAAATCAACGTGCCGTGCATCAAGCGCCTTTTAAGCATGGGTCTGCCCATGGCATTGCAGACATCCATCACGGCTATTGGCAGCGTTATTTTACAGGCATCCGTTAACTCCCTCGGCTCTACGGTCGTCGCCAGCATCACAGCGGGCAGCAGGCTCTATATGTTCTTCGCCTGCGCTTATGATGCCATGGGCGTCACCATGTCTACATACAGCGGGCAGAACATCGGTGCGCGTAAAATTGACCGTATTGGGCAAGGCGTCAAAGCCTGCAATATCGTCGGCATCATCTATTCCGTTCTGGCACTGCTCATCATCGTGTTCCTCGGCAAATGGATGCTTCTTCTGTTTGTCGATGCCGGTGAGACCGCCATTATCAATTCTGCCTATTGGTACCTTGTGTGCAGTGGCCTTTTTATGATCCCGCTGACATTCGTCAATGTGCTGCGCCTTACCATTCAGGGCATGGGGTACAGCCGCCTCGCGCTCTTTGCCGGTGTGTTTGAGATGATCGCCCGCGGCGGCGTGGGTCTGTTCCTCGTGCCGCTGTTCGGCTTCAACGCCGCCTGCTTCTCCGGCCCGATCGCATGGATCTTAGCCGATAGCTTCCTCATTCCCATGTATTACCACGTCATCCACCGTGCAAAACGCGGCGAGGGTATTTACTAAACAGAACCAAAACCGTCCTGCACGAACAAAATATGCAGCACGAAGAGCTTTTAGTCTGCTACCCGGAGCATTGGTCCCGGCTCGTCAAAGCCATTATCGATTGAATTCCAAAGCAGCTGTTTTCGACAAGCTTAAAATCCCGTTCACCGAAAGTGAACGAGATTTTAAGCTTTCTGTTATTACGCGTTCTCTTTAAGCCACTCCACCGCACAATGCGCCATGCACGCCGCGCCGATGGGGAGGACGCCCTCGTTGAAGACGACCTTCGGGTTGTGCGCAGTGTACTGTCCGCGCTCGTCCATGTAGCCCGCGCCAAGGTACATCATTGCGCTCGGCACACGTTCGGCCACAAGGGCAAAGTCTTCGGAGCCTGTCGCCGAAATGCCGCCGTACGGCGTAAAGTTCGGAATGTTCAGCGCGCCCATGTAGCGCAGCATGTCGTCCGTCACCGATTTGTCGCACACGAGCGGGCACACTTCGGAAAGCGTCCGGATCTCCACTGTCGCGTTATACACGGCAGCCGTGCGCTCCGCCGTCTCGCGCATGCGGCGTACAAGCAGTGCGCGGGCTTTTTTGTCGTTCGTGCGGATGGTGCCGCGCAGCACGGCCGTGTTCGGGATGATGTTCGCGGCGGTTCCGGCCATAAACTGTCCGATTGTCAAAACGCACGTCTTTGTCGGGTCGCTTTCGCGCGCGATGAGCTCCTGCAAGGCGAGATGAATGTGCACGCCTACGTTGATGGGGTCAATGGCAAGGTTCGGGTTCGCACCGTGCGAGCCGCGCCCGTGAACCGTAATCTCAAATCCGTCTACGGAAGCCATCATCACGCCCGAGTCGTTATACATCACAAAGCCCACGGGCGATTTACCTGCCGCCACGTGGTACGCGAGCGCCGCATCGACCGGCGGGTTTTCAAGCAATCCGTTTTCCAGCATATCGCGCGCGCCTTCGAATGTCTCCTCCGCGGGTTGGAACATCAATTTCACCGTGCCGCAAAGCGCGTCTTCGTTTTCTTTCAGCATTTTCGCCGCCGTCAGCAGCATCGCCGTGTGCATATCGTGTCCGCAGGCGTGCATGCTGCCGTTTTCCGAACGGAACGGCAGGTCGGTCTTCTCCCGCACCTTGAGCGCGTCCATGTCGGCGCGCAGCAGGATACAGCGCCCCATGTCTTCGCCCGTGAGCTCCGCGACCACGCCGCCGCCCAGCTCGCGCGGCTCATAGCCGAGCAATCGCAGCTTTTCTTCGACAAATTGAACCGTCTGCGGCAGATGCGCGCCGACCTCCGGCGCGCGGTGGATCGCTCTCCGGTTCTCGACGATCCCGTCTTTCATTTCGATGGCTTCCGCCAGTAACGTCTTTCCGTTCATGCAAACTTCCTTTCTCATTTCTGCGCGGCGGCTTTTTT
>OGPA01003140.1_pt1 | contig 10801 bp, 8 predicted proteins | sample 1552841 | NCBI WGS metagenome assembly OGPA01 (sample SAMEA2579916, study PRJEB22360) | human gut metagenome | reverse complement strand
TTGCGCGCGATATGGCCGTTTTTCTTATGATAAGGGCAATAGGTGCAGCCGTTTACACAGTAGTTGGAAAGATATAACGGTGCAAACAGCACAATACGGTTGCCGTAAAAGTCTTTCTTGATCTGCTGCGCCAGCGCATAGACTTCCTCGATTTTTTCCGGGATCTGACAGGCGAGCAGCACCGATGCCTCTCTGTGATTTAGGCCCTTGCGCTCTCGCGCTTTTGCGATGATCGCGTCGATCAGTTCCACATTGTCCTTGTTCGCATCCGCGTAGGCAAGCGTCTCCCGGATCTCCTCATCGTTGATAAATTCCTCTGCTTTTAATGATTTTGCGTCATACTTGTACATAATTTTTCCTTTCTTTCCGGTCAGTTCATGCTTCCCGGTCAGTGTTTTTATTGTAAACCGCAGGCCGGTAATCCCCGCGGTCGGTAACCACTTCATAACCGATGTTCTCCATCCGCCTCTGCATGCAGAAACGACATTCTGCCGCCTCATCCCCCGTACAGATCTTATTGTCGTAAAGCTTATATTTTTCCCGCACGGAAACCGGCGAAAGATTCGGCATCACCACATTGGCGCCGGAGAGAATTCCCATTTCCCTTCCCTGCGGGTGGATCGTGCCGAGCGCCGTCGTCGCCGGAAGCAGCACATGCGGATTCATCAGCCGCAGGATGGAAAGCAGCCGCAGGGTCATCTCCAACGTCCCCGCAGTCTCCCCGCCAAACGGCGTGTCCTTCTGCGGAATGAACGGTCCGATTCCCACCATGGCAGGCGCGAGTTTCTTAATAAACATCAGGTCTTCATACAGCGTCTCCGTGGTCTGATACGGCGAGCCCACCATAAAGCCGCATCCGGTCTGATAACCGATCTCCTTTAGATCCCGCAGACAGCGCATCCGGTTTTTAAGAGACATTTCCTCCGGGTGCAGCTTCCCGTAGTGTACCGCATCCGCCGTCTCGTGCCTGAGCAGATACCGGTCTGCGCCGGCGTCAAAATATGCCTGATAGCTCGCTCTTTCTTTTTCCCCGATCGAGAGTGTCACTGCACAGTCCGGGTATGCCTGCTTGATGGCAGACACCAGACCGCAGATCTTCTCATCTGTAAAATAGGGATCTTCTCCACCCTGCAGCACAAAGGTGCGGAATCCAAGTTCATACCCTGTCGCGCAGCAGGAGAGGATCTGCTCCTCTGTGAGACGGTAGCGCTCGGCACATGCATTGCCCCTGCGGATGCCGCAGTAATAGCAGTCATTTTTACAGTAGTTGGTGAACTCGATCAGCCCGCGGATATAGATCTGTTTTCCGTATACCGACTGTGCCGCCATTCTCGCCTCAGCCTTAAGCTTCTCGACTGTCTCTGTATCTTCTGTTGTAAGCAGACAGTCCAGTTCACCCACCGACAGCATCTTCTCCGTCTTCAGGTGCTCTATGATTTTTTCCTCGTGTGTCATATAAATCTCCATTCCGCAGACGCTTATACATTGGAATAGACGGTCTTTGCCGTGATTCCCGCCAGCCGTCCGATCTTTCCCGACAATGCATTGATGACATCCTGCGGTGCATCGATGGCAACGCTGATAATGTGAACATTTTTTTCCCGGTAAGGGATTCCCATTCTGCCGATGATATGGCTCCCGTATTCGTGTAGCAGATGATTGAGCTGCTCCACGGACTCGGTGCTCTCCACAATGATACCGATAAGTGCAATTCTTGTCTCCATATTTTCTCCTAATAAAAAAGAATCCTGCCTGCGGGATTCTCCGCCTGCGGCGGGTCGCTCTTGCGACATCTTTCGTCTCCGCCGCAGTGCTATCCCCGGAGAGTTTTTTTATGTAATAGGAACGAAGTTTCCTATTATATAAAAAACCGTATCTGAAATCTCCTCTCAGATACGGCTCACGCTGGGGATACACGGCAGAACCTGCCCTACAGGGCATGGAATATTCCGCCGGTATCCTATCTACAGCATCTGTTCCGCACGCGCAGACCAGATGCAGACACTTTCATGACCGCCATATCTTCCGCCGCAAGCACTGCTTTTGGCGTCAGAGACTTTTGTTAAGGCAGGGCAGCAAGAACGTATCTCACTGCAATGCTGTTTCAGCGTATCATGAAGTCTGTTCCCGTTCAAGATCTTTCGTTGTATTTTTTGTGAAACAATTCACAATCTTTTCTTTTTCCGGTGGATCAAAAACCGGTTACACGGATACGTCCAGAGCATCGGGATCAGCATTCCGATCACCTTGATTGCCATGTCGCACAGATTCCCCGTCAGATCGTTTTCCCTCGCCCAGGTCGTCATCGCCGATCCAATCCAGCCATTTGCAAAGATTGTGAACAGTACCATGACCGCATAGAGCATCATGCTGACTGCCGGATTGGCGTCCGCCTTAAAAGTAATCTTGCGGTTCAATATAAAGGCAATCGTATAACCCACAGTCGTCGAGATCATATAGGTATACAGATATCCCTTCGACGTAATGCCGATCAGGTTGAGAAAATGCGCGGTTACCGGTTCCGCCGTAAGCGCAGCAAATGCCGTATTTAAAAGCAGCATATGCACCGCCAGCTCAACCACATTGGAACCGCCTCCCGCAAGCAGGAATTTCATAAACTTCCACAGTTCCGCATGTCTGTCGGTCCACGCCGCAAATCCGCTTTTCTCCTGTCGTATCTCACCCATTGTTTTCCCCTTTTCTGCACGGTATTTTTCTTACCGGGCTGCCCTTGTTCTAGCGGGCTGCTTTCCCGGTTTTTCCCGGTTTTCCTCTGTTCTGTCGGGCTGCTTTCCCATCCCTCTACAACAACAAGACAGCCAGCACAATCACCAGCACCAGAAACAACACCGCTTTTAAAATCATTGGAATCGCCGCCTCAAATGTGGCAGGTGCTTTGCTGGTCAGATAGTCAAATACCGGGCGTGACACTTTTTTCCCGACCAGTTCCTCATACGTTCTGGTATACGTATGGTATTCGTACGGCTTTTTTTCGTTCAGCACAATACAGCGCACGCCGCGCTTCGTACGGTTGCCGTAGACATTAAATCCCGCGGACGGTGTAAATCCAAGCGCAATGTTCCGGTAACGCCCCACGAAGTTGTTCTTATGGTCGTGTCCGACAAATACCGCCAGCACTTCCCCGCACTCCGAAAACGCCTCAAATTCTCCGGTATTGACATCCGGCACCGACGGCGGTTCCAGAAAAATATCCCCGGCGCCGCAGGTTTCTCCCAACTTATAATATTCGTTCTTATGTGTCCGATAGGCGCGCACCGCACCTTTTTCCCCGCGGTCGACACGCTTTAACACCTCATAATATTCGCGCATCGGGATATGTTGAAATACGAAGGACGGCACATACATTCCGTTTTTCTCCCGAAGGTCTTCCCGCTGCTTGCGGTACCACGCAATGATCTTCGGATCAAATGCCTCGTAGCCGCCCTCCCTGGCATCCGTTCCGCTGTCAAACAGATACAGTTCAAACACATCCCTCCCGCTTCCGTCGGATGCCTCGATGGGAATGGCACAGGTTCCGCCCCCGTCAATCCCTTCTGCCTGCTCCCCGATGCAATTCGGAAGCCTTTTGTAAATATGATAGAACTGATCCTGATTGGAAATTCCAACCTGGCAATCATGATTGCCAAATGTCACTGCAAACGGAATGCCACGCTTTGTCACCGGCTCTAATAATTTTCCAATCGTCTGTGCTACCTCCCGCTCCAGCTCCTCTCCTTTTCCCTTGTAAGTCACACCATAGCCCTTGATCTGATCACCAGTGTAGACGACAAGATCCGGCTGCTCCTCCAGAATCGCCCGCTCCATCAGCGCGATCGTGTCTTTCGATATTGCGGGAATTTCCTGCATATCTGTAATCTGCATGATTTTAAAAGTACCGTCTTCTCGAAATCTCATTTTCATCCTTATTCTCCGTGATGTAAAAAAGGGAGACTGCGCCCCTGCATGTCTCCCTTGACCTTTTCTTAGTTATCTTCCCCAAAATGCTGTTCCAGATCTGCCGATAATGATGAAATCTCATCGATTTCAGCCGAAATGCTGCGGATGGAATCATTCTGCGACGTGATTGTGTCCGTGATATTCTGGATGGTTGCAGAATTTTCCTCTGAGGTTGCCACCAGCGTCTCGATCTCCTGCTGGATATTTCCAAAGTGTTCCTTCACATGTTCAATGATCTTATATTCTTCATCGACAATCTGGCTCGCCTCATCCGTCGCATCATTGATGTTACTAAAATAATCCATCAATCCGCCGACCAGCTCCACACTCGCGGAAGCAGCTTCGGTGCCCGCCGTGATTTCTTTTGAGATCTGCCCGGTCGTATCCGTCAGCCAGGTCAAAATCTCCTGAATGTTGTTCGCCGCCTTGGCACTCTCCTCCGACAGCGCGCGGATCTCATCTGCAACCACCGCAAATCCTCTTCCGTGTTCTCCCGCACGCGCCGCCTCAATAGATGCATTTAACGACAACAGATTCGTCTGGGATGCAATGGAATTGATCTCTCCGAGAATCGATGTGATCCGGTTCATCTCGGTAAGCAGCGAATCGGTCGATTTGCGCGCGGAATCGACGGTCTCCTCCATGGAAAGAATGGAACTCTTTGCCGTCTGTATCGCTCCGTTTCCTTTTTCTACCGCACTCTGCACCTTCTGAAATCCCTGATCCAGAGAAACTGCCAGTTCATGGTTCCGGTTAATCTCCGTTGTTGCCGCATTAATTTTATCCATCACGCTGACAGTTGCATTAGCAGTATCCTCAACCACCTGCCCCATCTGCGATGCCGCCGATTTCACGCTGGAGCTGCCGTCCGCAAGCGCATGCACTGAACTCATACTCTTGTGGATCGTGGTGTTCAGATTCGCTGAAATCGTATTGGCGACTTTCGCATTGTTCTGAACGATGGAAAGCGTCTCTTCCGTTTTCTTCACAACACCCGCACCGCGCTTCGTCGCAAAATAAAGCAGGATCGCTGTTACGATAAACAAAAATATACGCGTCACGACCCCCGCCATCGTGTATTCAATTCCCGCGATGGTCTCGGGGCTGAAAGCCATGAATACGACCGAAATAACGGCAAACGGCACTGCGAAATAGATGATAACCGACTCCATAAAATAGGAAGTTGTCATCGCTAAAAGTACAAAATTCGCCAGATACGGAATCGAATTGCCACCATATACCCACGAATACAACAGCGTACCGATCGCCGGCGGGAATACGATAATCAGCACTTTTTTCACATCGTCAATCGAAAGGTAACATCCGATCGTAGAAATAATTCCCGCAACTACCAGAATTGCAATTCCACGGATTGCAAGCACGGTAAATCCGTATCCCATCAAAGAAACAAGGCTAAGTGCAATAATCGAGCACCAGACAATAACCAAATTCTGCCTGTGCAATTTTTCCATATCATGTTCCCTTCTAAAGAAAACCTATCATCATGTACGCGTCTATTATATCATCTTTTTGCGCTGCTTTCTGCGCATCCGAAGTTCCACCGGAACTTCTAATATGAATCCGGTAGGATTCATTATGTCATCTTTTTGCGCTGCTTTCTGCGCACAATATGAACTCGTCAGAGTTCATTATACCGCAAGATCAGATCAAGAACAATATTGTAACTTCAGGCTTTTTCGGTAAATCCTGAGACTGGCGCGATGTTTTCGGTAAATCTCGAACAGACAGCAGTTCCCGCGACCCCAGGGCGGCATAATCTTTTCTTCTTTTTGGGGTCTAGTGCGGCGTTTTCTTTCTCCCAGACCCGGCTACGACTTATTTTTCGGCGTTATGTAAACTTCTTTCTCTCCCGCAAGGGTCTAGCGCGCGAAAATCAGTCTCTCGGACCCGGCTTGTCTTTCTTCACGGGTCTGGCGCGGCATTTTCTTTCTCCCAGACCCGACCATGACTTGTTTTTGGCGTTATGCAAACTTCTTTTTCTCATGCTCGGGTCCAGCGCGCGAAAAATGGGCTCTCGGACCCGGCTTTTCTTCCTTCCCGGGTTCAGCGCATGGAAAATAGGTTCTCGGACCCGGCTTTTCTTCCTTCCCAAGTCCAGCGCACGAAAATCAGGCTCCCAGCCCCAACTTTTCTTCCTTCCCAAGTCCAGCGCACGAAAATCAGTCACACAGCCCGTCCAAAGCTCGTTTTCCGTCATTATGTAAACCTTTTTTCACGCGCCACGCATTACAACGTTCCAAACGAATACCCCTGCGTCTGCGCCGCATCGATCAGATCTCCCAGCACCGCCGCATTTGTTGCCGACTCCGCATGCAGCAGATAGATGGCTCCCGGGTGCATCTTATTTTTCATCTTCTGCAGGCTTTCCGCCTGATCCGGCTGGTTGTCCACATCGTAATCCAGGTAGGCAAAACTCCAGAACACGCTCTCGTATCCGCAGTTATTTACAACGGCGAGCGACTGCTCGCTGAACTTTCCCGCAGGATAGCGGAACAGATTCATCTCATAGCCAAAGGTATCTTTGATATACTGGTGGTTTCCCATGACCTCTTCCTGCTGCTGTTCCACTGTCAGCGAAGGGATTCCCGCCGACGGGTGCGTCACACTGTGATTGCCGACCACATGCCCCTCGTCAATCATGCGCTGCACCAGTGCCGGTTCCGCCTTTGCATAAGGCTCCGTAACAAAAAAGACGGCATGCACGCCCTTTTCCTTTAACGTATCCAGAATGGATTCCGTGTAACCGTATTCATATCCCTCATCAAAGGTCAGATAGATGGTCTTTGTGTTCTCTCCGATGAAAAGCGCATGGTAATCCCCGTACTTCTGCTGCGCACTGACCGCATCGTTCGGGCGGTTGTCCGCATCGGTGTGGCTTCCCAGTCCCCAGCTCTGCACGGTGGTATCCAGCCCGTCAAGCGCAATCGTCTGCACCGCCGCATTTCCGCCGGCAGCGCTCTGTCCGTCTCCGGTGCTGCTTCCCGCTTCGCCTGTGCCCTGACCATTTCCATCCGTAACCTTGTTGGCACGGTATGTCTCCGCCGTTGCAAGCACTGCGTCACCGATGGCGGCAGCGTACGCATCCAGCTTTTCATCGAAAAGCTGGTTATCGGATGCATCGTTGATAAATCCCATCTCGACGATGCAGGACGGCATGTCCGAATGTACATTGATATAATAATTGGAGGATTCTCCAGTCTGGGTTCCCTTTTTCACGCCGCGGTTTCTCTGGATTCCCGCCGTATCCAATGCTTCCATAATGTGGTTGGCGAGGGCATCCGTCTCCTCCGAACCACTCGCCGAGATCCAGGTCTCTACGCCGTTACCCTCGCCGTCATTGCGGTGCAGCGACAGCATATAATCCGCACCGCTCTGATTGGCAATCCCGCACCGCTCTGACAGGCGCAAAAACGTGTCATCCGACCTCGTCATAACCACTTTTACATTTTTATCAGCCAAATAAGCTGACACAGCCTGTGCCAGCTTTAAATTATCATCCTTCTCATAACGCCCCTTATAATCGGAGCCGTTGTCTTTTCCGCCATGTCCGGCATCCACGCACACGATCAGGGGATTCTCCTCTGTTTTCGTCTCCTCCGACCAGATTACCTCTCCCTCAATCTCCTGCGTTGCAGACTGCGTTCCCTGCATCAGGGACAGCCCCCGTCCCAACAGTTCAAACCCTGCGATCACGAGCAGCATTTTCACAATACTGTACTGTATACATACCAGATTCCGAATTCGTCTTTTCTGTCTCTTTGTTACATTCACATCACTTCACTCCTTGGATTCCTACGATTCTATTTTAGTCCTCTTTCCGTGAAAACGCGAATGAATCTTTATGAAGAATTTCTTAATATGAATCCGTCCGGATTCATCGTTCTAAAGTAAAAACTGTGCCAGAGCGTAATTGCTCACATCCTGCCCGCGTTCCGTCAAATAAATCCTCCCCGCGCGTTTTTCGAGCAGTCCTTCCTCCGTAAGATGCAGCAGCACCTCCTGATACACTGCCTCAATCTGTGTTCCAAACGTCTGTGCAAAACGTTCCCTGGAAATTCCCTCCATCATGCGGAGTCCTAAAAACATAAACTCTTCCATCTGCCCTTTTCGTGTAATGCGCTCTGCCGAAGCATGCAGATTCGTGGCCGGAAGCTGTTCCACCCTGCCGGATGCGCCGCTCCCCTGGCTATCCGTTATCTCATTCTCCCAGATACCCTCACGAATATGTCTGGTTTCTTCCAGATACACATACAATTCCCGCGTGTTGCTGTAGCGGATATTCTCCATCAGAGACGACGCGCCAAGCCCCAGTCCCAGATAATTCTCCCGCTCCCAGTAGCCGATATTGTGCCGGCACGCATAACCCGGTTTTGCAAAATTAGAAACCTCATAGTGCACATATCCCGCTTCCGCAAGCACCTGCTCGGTCAGCTTGGTCATCCGGTACACTTCATCCTCCGTCGGCAGCGCCACCGTCTGCATTCCCGCCTGCTGCTTGACCGCGTCAAACTTATACAGATCGTAAAATGGCGTCCCCTTCTCAATGATCAGGGAATAGGCGGAAATATGCTCCGGTTTCAGCCACAGAAGCTGCTGCAGGGTGCGGGCAAAACTCTCTGCCGTCTGTCCCGGAAGAGAACTCATAATATCCACATTGACATTGTCGAATCCGTTTTTGCGCGCCAGCTCGTAAGTCTTCAGGAACTGGTCAAACGTGTGAATCCGCCCGAGAATCTTTAATTCCTCATCCACAGCCGACTGCAGGCCGATGCTGATCCGGTTGATTCCCGCATTCCGGTAGCCGGCAAACTTGTGATCGGTGACGGTTCCCGGATTGCACTCAATGGATATTTCCGCATCCGACGCCAGACGAAACGACCGGCGAACCGCCGACATAATCTGTGCCATCCACTCCTCTGTGAGCCACGATGGCGTGCCGCCGCCGATATATACCGTCGATACCAGGTAGTCGCTGCAATGCGGTCCGTAATACGCAATCTCCCGGAGCAGCGCCTCCACGTAGGCTGCCTGCGTTGCCTCGTCCGCCGCAAAGGAAAGGAAATCACAATACTGGCATTTTTTGACGCAAAACGGAATATGAATGTACAATTCCATTGTTTTCTGACTCACTCCACACGCCGCTCCTTTCCCAAAAATATTCCTGACACTGCCATCACTGACGCTGCATTTTCCGATCTGTTCCTTTAATCTTCATCCAGCTTCAAGACGCTCATGAATGCCTCCTGCGGAATCTCTACATTTCCGACCTGACGCATGCGCTTCTTGCCTTCCTTCTGCTTCTCTAAAAGCTTTTTCTTACGCGAAATATCGCCGCCGTAGCACTTTGCAAGCACATCCTTGCGCAGCGCCTTGACTGTCTCACGGGCAATCACCTTGCCGCCGACTGCCGCCTGGATCGGAATCTCAAACAGATGTCTCGGAATCTCTTCCTTTAACTTCTCGCACATCTTTCTGCCCCTGTCGTAAGCACTGTCCTTAAAGACGATGAACGAGAGCGCGTCCACCTGCTCCTTGTTAATCAGAATATCCAGCTTCACAAGCTCGGAACGCTCATAGCCCTTCAGCTCATAGTCGAACGAAGCGTATCCTCTCGAGCGGGACTTTAAGGCGTCAAAGAAATCGTAGATGATCTCATTGAGCGGCAGATCGTACTTGATGAGCGCACGGGTCTCCTCCAGATACTCCATACCGTTGTATACACCGCGCCGTTCCTGGCAAAGCGTCATAATCGCGCCGACATACTCGCTCGTCACCATGATCTCCGCCGAAACGACCGGTTCCTCCATATACTCGATCTCGGACGGATCCGGCAGATTAGACGGGTTCGTCAGATCGATCACCTCTCCGTTCGTCTTGTGCACCTTATAGATAACGCCCGGTGCCGTCGTCACGAGATCCAGATGAAACTCTCTCTCCAGACGCTCCTGCACGATCTCCAGATGAAGCAGTCCTAAGAAACCGCAGCGGAATCCGAAGCCCAGCGCCAGCGACGTCTCCGGTTCATACTGCAGCGACGCATCGTTGATCTGCAGCTTTTCCAACGCATCGCGCAGATCCGGATATTTGGCACTGTCCGCCGGATACATGCCGCAGTATACCATCGGATTGACTTTTTTATAACCCGGAAGCGGCTCCTCACACGGATGTGCGGCGTTCGTCACCGTATCACCCACGCGGGTATCCCGCACATTTTTGATGCTCGCACAGATGTAGCCGACCATGCCGGCAGACAGTTCGTCACACGGAATGAACTGCCCTGCTCCAAAGTAACCGACCTCGGTAACTTCGGACTGCGCCCCGGTCGCCATCATAAGGATCGGATCGCCGACCCGCACCGTGCCCTCCTTGATCCGGCAGAACACGATGACACCCTTGTAGGAATCATAGAGTGCGTCAAAGATCAGCGCCTGAAGCGGCGCTTTTGGATCGCCGGCCGGCGCCGGAATCTTCTGTACGATCTGCTCTAACACCTGATCGACATTGAGTCCTGTCTTTGCGGAAATGCGCGGCGCATCCTCCGCCTCGATTCCGATGACGTCCTCGATCTCCTTTACGACCTCGTCCGGCTGCGCGCTCGGCAGGTCGACCTTGTTGATGACCGGCATTACATCCAGATCATGGTCTAACGCAAGATACACATTCGCAAGGGTCTGTGCCTCCACGCCCTGCGCCGCATCCACGACCAGAATCGCACCGTCGCATGCCGCAAGGCTTCTCGATACCTCGTAGTTAAAATCGACATGTCCCGGGGTATCGATCAGATTAAAAATATATTCCTCGCCGTCGTTCGCCTTGTAGATAA
>OGPA01003138.1_pt1 | contig 10806 bp, 11 predicted proteins | sample 1552841 | NCBI WGS metagenome assembly OGPA01 (sample SAMEA2579916, study PRJEB22360) | human gut metagenome | reverse complement strand
ATAATATCGCAGCTGTTATAAACCTCCAACTGCAAATAACGGGATTTCTTTTTGAGCATGATGTGCACCGCACCGCCAAACTGCACATATTTAACGGCATTATCCACCAACACCGATACCATCTGCTGCAAACCGCTCATATCCCCGGTCAGCCACAGGTCAGGTTCAATCTGCAGCTGATAGTCCACCTGCTTTTGCACAGCCAGAACAGCAAAGGGAGCTGCTGTTTCTTCCACCAGCGTACTGAAATTCAGTTTGGCGGCAGTAAACGACCGCTGCTCCTCCATACGGGCCAGCGACAATAAATCCCGCACCAGCACATCCAGCCGATTTACCTGATTGCGGATGCTCTCCGTCCATTCATTTTCACCGCTGTACAAAGCCAGCACATCGGTATTGGCAGCAATAATGGCCAGCGGTGTTTTTAATTCGTGGCCTGCATCGGTAATAAACTGCCGCTGCTTTTCCATATTGCTGGCGATAGGAGCAATGGCTCTGCGGGAGAAAAATACAACCAGCAAAAATACAACGCCGAATACCAGCGCAGCGATGCCGCAGGACAGATACAAAAAGGATTGCACTGCTTCCAGCTGGGTAGTGCAGTCCAAAAAAATAATCATGGTGCCGGTTTCTGTGGCTGTCTGCAAATACTTATACTGCTCCAGATACCCATGGTCTTTTTCTGCATCCAGCACCATTTGCCCATATTCTTTGGCATTTTGTTCAGTAATGGCAGCAATATGGCTGACATTAACATCGGTAATTGTGTTGGCTGTATCAATACTCACAGTAAAATACCGGGTGGAAAACTTGGTTTCGGGGGATATGTGCGGCTCGGCATTCAGCAGTTGCCGCAAAAACCACATACTCTGATAAGTTTCATATCGGCTGTCATTCATTGGCTGCTTTGCTGTTTCTTCCTGCTGCTCATTGGTTTGCGATTGAGTATCTTCTCTATATTCATAATTTTCAAGAAATTTTCTGGCTTTCTTTTCTTCAGGAAATTCACCCTGGTAGCTGGCCAGCATCCACAAAATGCCGTCGCTGCGCTGCTCACTTTGATAGACATGCACCAGATTAATGCCGCCAAGCACCATCACCAGCACCACCAACAAAGAGCCCATGGCTACAAAGATGAATTTGCGCTGCAGCAGCTTAACCATGGAGCCGCACCAGGGTACAGCCGTTTTGGTCAACCTGTATGCCAACGTCTGCCAGAAGCATTTCTGTCTTTTTTATTAGATAAGATACATACATGCGCAGCAATTCTTCTTTTTCGGCAGCAGTTTGTACCGTTTTAGGATAATCCACCCGCTCGGAAATTTGCTCAAAGGATACCGTCTTATCCTGCCGCTGCATCAGCAATTCCATAATCTGATATTCCAGCGGGCTTAACTGCACTGCGGCATGGTTCACTGCCAAAGAAAATGTCTCCCGTTCTAAGGTAAGATTACCCACTTTCAGCAATGACGGCGCATATTGATTTTTGCGGCGGGTCATGGCATTGACTCGAGCCACCAGTTCGCCCATGGCAAAGGGTTTGCCCAGGTAATCGTCGGCGCCGTAATTAAGCCCGGTAATTTTATCCTCTGTTTCTGTTTTGGCTGTTAACAGCAATACCGGCAATAAAATATTCTGCTGCCGCATCTGCTCCAATACCTGCAGGCCGCTCAGCCCCGGCATCATAATATCCAGAACAGCGCCGTCATAGCTGTACCGCTGCAGCAGTTCCAATGCCTGAAGGCCGTTGCTGGCGGTGTCTATCTGATAATCATAAAAGCGAAGAATGGCGGCAATGGCCCGCACCAGCTCCTGCTCATCATCAGCGATTAAGAGTCGCATAAAGTACCTCCTTGTCCGGCAGCGATGCCTCCATGCAAGCGCCGCTGCGCAAATCCAGAATTTCCTGAATGGCCTGCATGCTTAAATCGGTAGAGGCCATCTCGTCGGCACAGCGTTTTAACTCTGCAGACAGCGCTGCACTTTCCGGCAAATGCTTTTTATACCGCAGCTGATGCTCCAAGCTGGCCCAGCAATCCATGGCAATGGTGCGCAGCTGTATCTCCACCGGCACCTGCTGTTGCTGCAGATTTACCTGTATAATCAAATGATAACTGCGGTAGCCATTCTCTTTGGGATGCAGAATATAATCCTTTTCTTTAAAAACCCTCAAGGTGGGGCTCCTGCCGTAATTCCTGCACCAGCAAATACACATCATTGATAAACGGACACACCACCCGCACACCGGCGCCGTCATAAACTTTGGTGCGGGCCATCTCCAAAGTGGGCGGCAGTTGATTGCGGCGCAGTTTTTCCTGCATACTGGCGGCAGACTTGATGCGCCATTTGCAATGCTCTACCGGACAACGGCCCTGCCGCTCCATAATGCCATCCTGCAAAACAGCAATCCGCGCCGTGGCAATCTGCACAGCCTGCCGCAGCAGTTCCAGCCAATCTTTATAAAATTGCTCCTCACTGCTGCCGGGCAGTTTGGGCTTGCTTTTTTGTTTCTCTATTTGACTCATTGCAGTATCAAACAATTACAACACTCCTGTCTTATGCTATTTTCTTACTGTACTATACGGTTAGCATATCATTATTATGTGATAATTCGGGCAAAAAAGAATAACAATTCTCTTGAGATTGTTTAAAGAATTATTCATACTCTTTTCATTTTTGTCAGCAGACGTTTGCTTTTGTAAGAATTTCAATCTACACTGATAAATAGTTGTTGACTTTCTTTCTTATTCCTGATAGCATTGTAAGGGAATATGTTTACTCATAAATAAACTTCCGTTGCTCAATATAGATTTGCTTTGGTCTATTTTGAGTAATTTTTTTGTGTAAGGGAGAACTGCCATGGAATCAAAAAAGTTTGATGTTCTGATTATCGGCGCAGGTCCTGCCGGCATTTTTACCGCATTGGAGCTGCACAAGCTAAAACCGGAGCAGAAAATACTGATTATCGACATGGGACGTGGCATTGAAAAACGGGTTTGCCCGGAGCGCACCCAGGGATTTTGCAGCAAATGCAAGGTTTGCAGCATTACCTCCGGCTGGAGCGGCGCCGGCGCTTTTTCGGACGGCAAGCTGTCCCTCTCTCCGGAGGTGGGCGGCCGCATTACCGATTACATGAGTGAGCAGCAAGCGCAGGAACTGATTCATTATGCCGACCAGTGGTATCTGGACTGCGGCGCCAGTGAAGAAGTATTTGGCCTGAACAGCCAGCGCATTGAGGATATCGCTTATGAAGCCCGCAAAAATCATATCCGCCTGGTTCCTTGTCCTGTGCGTCATCTGGGAACAGAACGCGCTTATCAGGTTTTACAGGAAATGTACCATCGGTTAGAGAAAAATCCCAATTTCGCTTTTTGGGAGCTGACAAAAGCGGAAGATTTATTGGTGGAGGATCAGCAGGTTATCGGCGCCACGGTAAATCGCAATGGTCAGCAAATGCAGATTTTGGCCCAATATGTAGTGGCTGCGCCGGGACGGGGCGGCGCTCAGTGGCTGAAGGAGCAGACTGACAAATTAGCAATCAAAACAGTAAATAATGAAGTAGACATTGGGGTTCGGGTAGAGGTTCCCAACGGTGTGATGGATCATCTCACCAGAGATTTATACGAGGCCAAGCTGGTTTATTATTCGGACACATACGAAAATAAAGTGCGGACCTTTTGTATGAATCCGGGCGGTGTGGTATCCGGCGAGCTGTATGACGACCGGCTGGCTGTAGTAAACGGTCACAGCTACGGCGATACTTTGTTAAAAACCCACAATACCAACTTTGCAATTCTGGTATCCACCCACTTTACAGAACCATTCAACCAGCCCATTGAATACGGTAAATATATTGCCCGTCTGGCTAACATGCTCACGGGAGGCGGCATTATGGTGCAGCGTCTGGGCGACTTGCTCAAAGGACGCCGAACGACCGAAAGCCGTTTAGCCAAATCATCTACCATTCCCACAATGAAAGGCGCTGTGCCCGGCGATTTAAGCTATGTATTGCCGGAACGGTATCTGTCCTCCATTGTGGAAGCATTACGTGCATTTGACAAAATTGCACCTGGGCTTTACAGTAAAGATACCTTATTATACGGGGTAGAAGTAAAATTCTATTCTTCCAAGCTGCAGGTAGACCAGCATTTTGCAACAGAAGTAAAAAACCTGTATGCCATCGGCGATGGTGCCGGCATTACCAGAGGTTTGATGCAGGCCTCTGCCACCGGTATTGTTGTAGCCCGTGACATTGCATCACATACAAAATAATTGAAGGGGTTGTCAATATGGCAGGATTAGTATTATTAGGCGCTCAATGGGGCGACGAAGGAAAAGGAAAGATTACAGATTATCTGGCAGAGCAGGCCACTACCATTGTACGGTATCAGGGCGGCAACAATGCCGGTCACACTGTTGTTGTAGGAGACGAGGAGTTTAAATTACGTTTGATCCCTTCCGGCATTCTGTATCCGGGTAAAACCTGTGTCATCGGCAATGGCGTAGTGGTAGACCCAAAAGTCATGCTCAGTGAAATCGCTTATTTGCAGAGCAAAGGCGTGGACACCAGCAATTTAAGAGTCAGCCAGCGCGCTCATGTGATTATGCCTTATCACATTGCCATTGATACATTAGAAGAAGAATCCAAAGGCAATAACAAAATCGGTACTACCAAAAACGGTATCGGCCCATGCTATATGGATAAATATGCCCGCGTGGGAATCCGTATTGCCGACTTAATGGACAAAGAAGTATTTGCCGAACGGTTAAAAACAGTTCTGGAAGCCAAAAATAATATCATTGTAAAATTGTATGGCGGCCAGCCATTTGATTTTGATGAAGTATATACCCAATACTGCGATTATGCAGATCAGCTGCGTCAGTATGTGGATGATACCTCTGTGCTGGTGTCGGAAGCGCTGCAGAGAGAAGAAAACGTGGTATTTGAAGGTGCGCAGGGAACACTGCTGGATATTGACCACGGCACTTATCCTTATGTAACCAGTTCTAATCCAATTGCCAGCTATGCTTGTGTGGGCGCCGGCGTTGGCCCTACCAATATCAAAAATGTGCTGGGTATCATCAAAGCTTACACCACCCGTGTGGGGGAAGGTCCATTCCCAACAGAATTATTTGATGAAACCGGTGCTGCGCTGCAGAAAATCGGCCATGAATTCGGCACTGTAACAGGCAGAACCCGCCGCTGCGGCTGGATTGACATGGTAATGATCAACTATGCTATCCGTTTAAGCGGTATCAACGAATTTGCACTGATGAAACTGGACGTGCTGGATACACTGGAAACTGTAAAAATTTGCACTCATTATGAATGCAACGGTGAAAAAGTTGTGCATTTCCCAACCAGTCTGAAAACACTGGCAGAATGCAAACCAGTTTACGAAGAACTGCCTGGCTGGCAAACCGATACCACAGGCTGCACCACCTTTGATGCGCTGCCTGAAAACGCAAAACGCTATGTAGAACGCATTGAAGAGCTGACCGGCGTACCGATCAAAATTGTAGCTGTAGGCCCAAGACGGGATCAGACTATTATCCGCGGAAATTTATTTGAATAATGAAAAGAAATGCCTGTACTTCATTTTGAAGTATGGGCATTTTTTATAGCTGCTGCTTTACTGATTAGAAACAAGCCGGATTATCAGTTCATCTGCTGAAACTGACATTTTATTAACTAAACGCAAAAAACTGCGCCATTCCTAAAACAGGTCTGACGCAGTGGGATAACCATATTATATATGGTTTTTTATATCATTTTTGAAACAGGAACGAATAACATCATTTGCACACGCAGCGTTTTTAGTGTTCACCGCATTCACCGGCATGTTGATGCTCATGGCACACTGCACCGTTGGTCTTTAATGTTCCCTGCAGATAAGCAGCTACAGCCTGCGCAGCATCTCCGGCAGCACCGGTTACCATTTCTACACCACGCTGATTGAAAATATCTACTGCACCGCCGCCCATGCCGCCTGCCAATACAACAGCAGCGCCGTTGTCTGCTAAAAAGTTTGGCAAAAATCCCGGTTTATGGCCGGGGTTGGCAACTGCTTCTGTCTTTACAATCTGCTCCCCTTCGGTATCAAAAAACATAAATTGTTCACAATGTCCAAAATGCTGGGCAACCTGATTTCCTTCACAAGCAACTGCAATTCGTTTCATAATCAATACGCTTCCTTTACTTTGATTTTATATGATATTCAGGCTTATAGCGCCTTTTATACATAGTCTATTTTATATAGCAGCTTTGTATGGTAATGATTATTCGTGATGAGTATCACTGTAAAGCCTATTTTTGAATCTGTTCCAGTTTTTCAGCAACAGAATCCATCCAGTCAAATTCCATTTGTTCTAGGGTGCCGCCGTCACAATGGGCAGCAATCTGCGGGTCAATGGGCAATTTAGCCAGAACATCCAAATGATACTGCTGAGCGATTTCTTCAATATGACTATCGCCAAAAATCTGATAATCCTTGCCGTTGTCCGGACAGTGGAAATAGGACATATTTTCTACCAGCCCCAATACAGGCACGTTCATCATTTCGGCCATTTTTACCGCTTTGGTCACAATCATGGAAACCAGCTCCTGCGGTGAGGTAACAATGATAATGCCATCTACCGGCAGTGACTGGAACACAGTCAGAGGTACATCGCCGGTGCCGGGCGGCATATCAATAAACATATAGTCCACATCGCCCCAGATGACTTCCTGCCAGAACTGTCTGACTGCATTGGCAATGACAGGTCCGCGCCATACAACCGGGTCGGTATCGTTGTCCAGCAGCAGATTGGTGGACATAATCTTGATGCCGTTGGTCAGCGTTGCTTTGGGGATAATCCCCTGCTCAGTGCCGGTAACCTGGGTATGGATACCAAAAATTTTAGGGATAGACGGCCCTGTGATATCGGCATCTAAAATGGCAGTTTTGTGGCCTTTGCGCGCCATGGTAATGGCAGACAAAGAAGTTACCAGGGATTTTCCCACACCGCCTTTACCGCTGACAACACCAATCACCTTTTTCACATTGCTGTAAGCGTTTAATGGTTCATAAGCCGGGCCTTCCTGCCGTTCTCCGCAGTTGGATTCGCTGCAGCTTCCACAATTATGATTACAACTTTCTGACATACTGAATTCGCTCCTTTATCAACATTCTTCTAATTATCTTTCTTTTTGCTATGTTTCTTCTGGCTTTTTCTATTTTATCCAATGGGCAAAAAATTTCAGCCTTCAGCAGATGTTTTTGCAAAACTGCAGGATTCCATTCCTGCTCATGCAATCCTGTTTTTATGCTCATCATGCTCAGATTGCTGCACTCAGCTGGTAATAGCCTCAAAAATCCGCATGGTTTCATCAAATATCTGCCGTACTGCTGCACCGGCGGCGCAATCCCGATCTACAATAGTCTGCCCATCATTGATGGCCTGTACTGCTTCCAAATCAAAGGGAATGCGTCCCACAAAGGGAATGTCCCGCCGATAACAGAAATCTTCTATTTTCTCTGTATTCTCTACATTGGTGTCATATTTATTCACGCAAACCACCGGAATTACCTGAAAAATTTCGGCAGTATGAATAATCCGCTCCAAATCGCTGATGCCCGATACCGATGGTTCCGCCACAATCAGCGCCATATCCACACCGCTGAGCGATGCAATTACCGGACAGCCAATGCCCGGTGAACCGTCAATCACAGCAAAGGGAGCATCTTTGCCGGCCCGCCGCATTTTTTTCTTTACCTGCGTCACCAGCATACCCGAATTGCCGCTGCCCATTTTCAGCTGTGCAGTGGAAAATACCTTGTCAGCATCCTGATACAACCGCATTTCGCCGGCCAGCATTTCCTGCATGGAAATTGCATTGGCCGGACAAACATAGGCGCACACACCGCAGCCTTCGCAGGCAAAGGGATTGACACTGTAAGCACCGTCTTGCTTTTCAATGGCATGGAACTGGCAATGATAATGACAACTGCCGCACTTGATGCAGGTATCCTGCTGGATCTCCGCTTTGGGCAGGCCATAATAATCTTCTTTCTGCACATCAGCGCCGCAGCCGGTCACCAGATGCAGATTGGGCGCGTCTACATCGCAGTCGGCAAAGGCTTTGGCCTGCGCCAGCTGAATAAATGCGCTGGCAACCGTTGTTTTTCCGGTGCCGCCTTTACCGCTGAGAATCAACAGCTGTTTCATGGCTGACCGCCTCCTTTACCTTTTGCAAAATTTCTGTAAATAATTCTTTGTATGCCGGATGAATCCGACTGACAATGTGAGAATCCGAATTGAGCCGTCCCAGCTCACTGTCAAAAGGAATCCGTCCCAAAATAGGGATTTGATGCTCCAGACAAAATTGTTCTGCCGGATTTTCTCCGTCCAGACATTTATTCAGCACAACACCATAAGGTTTGTTAAAAATCTGTACCAGTTCATACACCATATTTAGGTTGTGTACACCAAATACGGTAGGTTCGGCAACCAGAATACAATAATCGGCATCCAGAATACTTTCCATCACCACGCAGGCACTGCCCGGCGGACAGTCAATCAATGTGAACGGATGGGGATGCTCTGTCATATGCCACAGCATGGTGCGGATAATGGGTACGCCTGATTCCTCACCCATATTGAGCATGCCGCTGATTACCTGCACATTTTCAGAATGCCCCTGCACAATTTTGCCGATGGGCCGTTTGCTCTCCTGAATAGCTTTTTCCGGACAGACCAGAATACAGCCGCCGCAGGGATGGCACACATCGGGAAATACCACTGCTTTGTCCTGAATGCAGGCAATGGCGTTAAATTTGCAAAAATCCATACATTTGCGGCAGCCATTGCACCGCTGGGCATCTACTTCCGGCGATTTTACAAATATCTGCTCTTCCTGAGTCAGTTCCGGTTTAAAAAACAGATGTCCGTTTGGCTCCTCCACATCGCAGTCATAGTATGCCGCCGTTTCTGCTGTTGCTGCCAGGTTTACCGACACCAGCGTTTTTCCGGTGCCGCCCTTTCCGCTTAATACAGCTATTTTCATATCAGTTTCCTCCATGACCATGGAAACCCGGATGAATATCAGTCAGTTCTTCCAGCCGATTTTCCTGAAAAGCCTGAATGGCTTCGTCTACCGATGCGCCCTCTGTTTTATACAGCTGAATATTGGCTGCCTTCAAAACCTGCGCTGCATTTTCACCACAGCGAGGGGTCAGCAATGCTTCCGCTTTTTCGTCCACAATCACCTGCGCTGCTTTAATGCCTGCGCCGCCCTGCGCTGCAATGGCGCTGTTATCGATCAATTTTTTTTCTTTGGTTTCTGTATCATAAATCAAAAACATGCTGGTCCGTCCAAACGATGGACAAATTTCGGTTTCGTTATCTTCTACTGGAATTGCAATTCTCATAATGGTATCTCTCCTTAAGTTGGTTTATTCTTCTACATCATTTTTCTGACAGCGCTTACGGCAACTGATTTTCCTGCCGCTGCGCCAGCTGCTGCATACGTTCTTTCTGACAACCTCCCTGCCGACAACAGTTGCTCTGTCCGTCGCACAGATGATAGTCACCGCCTTCAATAAACAACACCCGGCCCTCCACCAACGACAACGCCAATTTGCGCCGCGCTTCGTTGTAAATGCCCTGCACTGTGGTGCGCGCCACATTCATATGACTGGCGCAATCTTCCTGATTCATTCCTTCTAAATCAATCAGGCGAATGGTTTCATATTCATCTACTGTCATCTGAATCACATCATCCGGACTGACGCAGCCGTTCAGCGGGCCAAACCGATTGGTATTGGGCAGACAGCAGACCTTTCTCCATTTCCTTGGTCTTGGCAAAACACAGCTCACCTCCGACTTTGTTTCTGGCATATGTCATTTATAAGTTTATTATAATCCTTTTCCGGCATATGTCAATAATAAAATTTCTCTGTACGCTATATCACGTTATCAATATGGAACAACTCATATTACACGGTTCATATTGTACTGCCGAACAGTTTCTTGTATACTAAAGAAAACGATACACCACTCAAAGGGAGGGATTTTTATGTCAATGAACAAACTGCGTACCATACTGCTGGCCCACAAAGTATCAGGTAACTTATTACTGATCGGGCTGACTGCATTCTCTAGCTGCTGCCTGTTTCCTGTTTACAATGTAACTATGCAAAGCTCCCTGGGGATTCCTATGCTGGCTGTCATATTGTTTGCGTATTACGAAATCGGCGTTCTCTTTGCAGCCAGGTATCCTGATAGGGCAATCTGGCAAGTTGCGCTGTTCTTTTTACTGGCATCTCTGCTGGGTATGGGCTGCCGCTATCTATTGGAGTTTGGCGAAATCTCCAACGTCTATAACTTTACGCTGCCCAATATAGGGCTGCACCTGCTGGTGACAACAACCATCGTATTATTCCGCTGGTATACCCATAAACGCCATGCAGAAGCCTGCGATTGATTTATATAATTAATTCATACTATTGCATCATCCATTTTGTAAGCGAGGTGTCTTTTTTGCATACCCAATATACGCCCTTTTTGTGGCAGCAGATGGAGCAGCTGCATCGGCAGCAGCCCTTCTCCGGCCATACACCGGGGCATAAGAACGGCGCTTTTTTACCGGCACAGCTACAGCAAGCCTGGGGCGCCCAATTTGCCAGCTATGATTATACCGAGCTGGACGGTCTGGACAATCTGCATTTTTCCGGCGGCTGCATTGCCCAAAGCCAACAGCGGGCTGCCGCTATTTTTGGCGCTGGTCAGTGCTTTTATCTGGTCAACGGAACCACAGCAGGATTG
>OGPA01003135.1_pt1 | contig 10809 bp, 13 predicted proteins | sample 1552841 | NCBI WGS metagenome assembly OGPA01 (sample SAMEA2579916, study PRJEB22360) | human gut metagenome | reverse complement strand
TGCCGCATTACCGTTTTATCATGATTAGCCTCAATCATGATATGTGTGAGCCCTGAAAAACAATAACGACAATACGCAGTATCCGTGATATAAACCAACTTCTCTCCGGTCTTTTTACTAGCTACCAGATAGCCCATATTCACCACATCATGTACTAATTCAAATGGCATAATACATAAACTGCCAATTTCAAATTGCTGTTGCGGCTGAACTTTTTTTATCCGATGTCCGGCAAGACCAATCTCTTCTATTGTTCTTGCAGCACAATAAATATCGACACCACGTTCTGCCAATTTTTGTACTGCTTTGCTATGATCACCGTGGCTGTGGCTTAATAGACAACCATCAATTTTGCGCAGCTGATACTGACAAGCCTCCTGAATTTTCTTTAACGGTACCCCAGCGTCCAAAAGAACGCTGGTTGTACCGTCACCCACCAAATACGCATTTCCACTGCTGCCGGATGCAATAATCTGTATCTCCATATTAGAAATCGATTTCGGAATCAATTCCAAGCATTTCAGCTTCTGCATCAAGCATAGCCTGAATATCATCATCAGACATTTCAACATCCGGCATGTCATCGTCCATCTCTCGATATTCCGCATCATAAATTTCGCCTGTTTCCATATCAATATCCAACGGCTCTTTATTGGCATTTTTCGTAATATCATCTTCTATTACCGCTGTTTTTGCATCTCCACCGGACGTTTTGATCCTATCCATAATCAAACTGCTATCATCAGAAGCATTAATTTTAATTTTGCAAATACGATTAATGACTGTTTTTTTAGCCATTTCCTGCGTAAACTTCCCATGAACAGAGTTTTGATTAATATTTCCATTCTCATCAACGGGTTTTGTTTTCATTCTGGACTGTTTCCATGCCTGTTTCAATTCATTTATAGTCATAATCAGACTTTCTTCTCTGCCATCTTTATAAAGAATTGTTCCGTAAGCAGCTACAATCTTTTGTTTATCAACATTGCCAAGTTTCTGTTTATGCTTTGTGATGATTGTCTTCCCACGTTGTTTTTCATATTCAAATTCATCACCTTCATAAACGACATCGGCCACCACCTCCTGCACTATTGGGTCTACCGTCTTAATAACATGGAGTGTACCAAAATAGCTGCGTTGAAAGGTTAATGTTTTACCATAAGCAATAAAATATCCCTGCTTCTTTGCCGGGTTCAACCCCTGTACTACCATATCCAATAAACTATTTGCAATGCTGTCTTTGGTGCAGGAAAATAACACAGGAGTGCCATCCTTGTCTTCCGTAGCCTGTAAAATAAGCCAGGCTGATTTTAATGCATTTTCCGGACTATAATTGGCAGGAAAATGAATCTCCCCCGAATCTCGGAACAATCGAATCTTATCTACCACCACATCTACAACATCGGTTTTTAATAACGCCAATTCGACTTTCTTCTGTTTCTCGTCCATTGCTGCTCCTCCTTAAAAATCCATCCCTACACACTTTAATTGTTCCGGCTCATATACAGCTGCAACCATTGTACCTTTATCTACCAAACAACCTTTTATCGCATTATCAACCTCAATTCGCAGTACAGTATCAGCAGCGCTTACCACCAGTTGAATGATCTGACTGTCAATCTCCGGCAATCCGGTATAGCTTTCGGCATTGTCGATAAACACCGGCAGATGAATCCCCCAATACTTGCCCAGTGTATCTATGATTTCTAACCCTGCATTCATCTTAGAACTGGTATTAGCCAGATTGTATGGTACCAGCATTTGCTCACCGCCCTGCTCACAAGGAACCATTACCTCACAGCACTCGCTGTATCCACCGTTTATCTGCTGCTCAAACAGCTTGAAACGTACATTTTGAAAATGACTGTTAAATTGCCGAGTCAACAGTTCGATTTTATTTACAATAAATTTATCGCATAGGCTGATTTTATATTCTGCCTGTTCCAACTTGTCAGAAATGCTCTGCTCCTGTGCCTCTAACTCCTGAATACGTAAATGCAGCATATCATTATTATCTAAAACAAATACTTGCCGTTGCAGCTCTTGCAGCGCTGTTTTCTTTTTCCCTAATTCGATTGTGAACTGTTCCAGCCGGCCGGCAATATCCTGATTATCAGAACGAACTGCCGCTTCTGCTTCAGCAATTCTGTGTTGGATGTCAGCGAAAATTTCACTATCTTCAAATCTGGGAATATGAAGTAAAGCATTATTCAGAACTTCTAATGCGCTCTCATTCTGCATAATTGTAAATTGCTTTTCGTTGATTTCCTGCTGCTTCTCGTCAATTTGCCGCTGTACTGCCGCAATCATATCTTTGCTGCAGCGTTCTCTGCCGTGTACATTAATTTGTTCCAGCCGGCGGCTTTTATCCAAATTGAATTTTTTCTGTGCAGCCTCTACCTTTTCTATAGGCAATGGCTGTCCGCAAGTTGGACAGATATCACTGCCACTCCACTGTTCTTTTTGTACACGTTCATATTCCTGCGCTGTTTTTTCCCGCTCAGTCTTTAACCTTTTTTCCTCATGTTCCAGATTTGTTTTTTCACCCATGAGCCGATTCAGTTCAATATTATTTGCAGATAACTCACTTTTCTGTCTGGCTATCCGCTCCCCATAATCATTTGGGTTATCCTGCGAAAATTTAAGCCGCGCATCTGCTAGTTCTGCCTGTAACTCTGCCAACAGGATTTTATTTTCTGCCGCTGCCGTTGGAATTGTTATCTGCTGCCGTTCTTCTTCTAAACCTGCAATCATCTGCTGTAAGATTTCCTGCTGTTGCTCCAAATCTTCGCGGGTATACATGACCCTTTGAATCGCCTTAGCTGCTTCATCAATACGAATAGGAATGTCTTTCAAATCCTTTTCCAGCTTCTGCTTCTCGTTTTTTGCTACTTTGAGCAGTTGATCAACCGTATAGCGTGTGCCATATTGCAGTAAAAAATTTTTCAACGGTTGTAAACATTCCTGGCTATCAATAACATCATCGTCAGTTAATGTGCTGTTAACAGCTTCCAGCATGATTTCCCGCCGCTTCTGCCATGGAAGCACTGCGGCAAAATAATCAGGCATTGTTAAAATTTTTAAGCGTTCCTCATCACAAATCCCTTTTACTGTTGCTTCATACTCTTTTTCCTTCGCAGGTACACCGTCAATATAATATTCCGTTGAGTTTCCTTTAAAGATTACATCGCCCGTACCCTGTTTTTTGGTATGTTTCTCTGATAATATCCGAGTAAGCGTTAACCGATGATCATCTTCCAGTAAAAAAACACCTTCCACTTTGTGCTGCAAATGATGCTTCTCCTGACCGGTATGATCCAATGTTTTTGGCGAAAAATTCTTTTCCCCGGTCGCAGATTTTCCAAATAACAACCAGGTAAAGGCATTGTAAATGGTTGTTTTTCCGGTACTGTTTTTGCCGTAAACAGCTGCATTATTTCCTTCCGGTTCAAAATCTAAATGCTTAATTGCTCTGAAATTATCTAATGTTAGTCGTAAAAGTTTCATGCCTGCACCTCATTTCCCCATCCATATAGACACCGTATCTCATCGAAAGCGCCCGCCAACTCCTGCTTATCACACTCTGTAACGCTCCCTTTCTTCAGCGCATTGACTGTTCTGTGCAAATACTGGTTTAGCACAATATTTCTTGTACCGGCTGCCATCACACGCAGCTGACCCACTAATTTATCTTGATACATTTGACATATCCCCTTTATTGGTTTACAATTCAGGTGTTGGTTTTACTGTTTGGCCCTTGTCCGGAGTTCCTCTCCGCAAGGGCATTTTATTTTGTTCCAACCATCCACAACGACTATTACAAGTTTCTGTACAAACTCCACGTTAGAAGCCACAAGCGATCATAAATGCTGCCAAACTACTGGCGATATATATAAGGGTTGGGATTCATTTTTCTTCACTGCCACTGTTCTCTATTGACACTAAAAACGCAGCTTCTGCTTCTATCGCATCAATAAAGGCATCTTCTAATTTTTGATACGGTTCAAATAAAGCCTTATCTGGTAATGCCTCCTTAAGTAACGACTGTCTGCTATCCATAAGAGATTTCATTCTTTCGATACAGAATGTTTTGATCATGCTATTTGATAATTGTTTTTCCACCTTTTTCACGCTCCTTTTGTTGTGTGTTATAACTGCCATAAATATAGAGACAGCTATAATGGATAGAATCCGCTTTCTCATTTTTCTACCATATTTACCGCTTTTATCTACGTTTTCTATTGTCTATAAATTTACAAATTGCAGATAAAATCATTGTTACAACGATACAAAACACTACCACAAATAAAAATGATTCAATATCTTGCACCTCTATTGTTTTATACTGTAGGATCATTTTTTTCACCACCTTTAGACATTTTCCATTAATATTGATTTTTCTCCCACAAAATGTTATCCTGATATACAGATGGGAGGGGTATAAAATCGAAATATCTGTTTATCTTGTAAGATTCTTTCTGTTAATGTTGCCTGGTGCTATTTCATATAAGCTCTTTTTAATCTGGAGTGGAAAAAGACAAATATATACCTATAACTCTTTTATTGATATATTCTTATTTTCTATTGCGGATTATTTACTTTTGGATGTTCTTTGGAGAGCATATGCGCGTTTAGCTAACAAACCTATTCCTACGGAACTTTCTCTATCTGCTCTTTTATCAGAATCTTCACCCATAAATTTTTTAGCAATTGGTGGTGCATCCATCTGCGGTATCCTTACTGCTATTGTTATGCTAATCCTCATCAAGCGTAACTTCTTCCCCCAGCTTGGTGTCAAATTAGGGCTTTCTGATGCCGTTAGTTCTGACTCCATTTGGGTTGACTTTCTAAAAAATAATCGGGAATGGGTTTATGTCCGTGACTATAAAACTAATCAAACCTATCACTGTTATGTGTCAATGTACACTCCATACGATAATGGTGATTTCAAGGAATTGTATATGGAAGATGTTACCGTATACCAAGATTCCGAAGAATTATATAAACTCTCTAGCCTGTTTCTCATACGAAAAGCTGATGAGTTCTCTATTGAAATTGTCCCTAAAAATAACTCTTCATCGGAATCATTAGAATCGAACAATATTACTACTTAAAGAAAGAAGGATTTTCATGCCACTCATCACATTTAACGAAAAAACTAGTACGTATACTGGTGGATGTCGTACCCCTATGCCAAGTACACCAAAACCATCTAGTCCACCACCTGGAAAGTGATAATAAGGAGGTTTTTATGTCTGAAAAGAAAATTGTAGTACCTGTTAAACCAACAAGCGTTTACGAAGAACGTAGTCTTAGATGTCCTAAACCGTCCTCGCCAAAGCCGCAAGTCCCTCCTCCTAAAAAATAGAATTCAAAACCGTTTGCCGTGCCTCATCACAGGTATGGCATTTTTCTTTTTTCACTTCCCACCCCCCTTACTCTTTTATTTAGATTGACAGACAATTCTGCTATTTTTGATTATTCTGTTATAGGACCTCCTTGTTCTATAAATTTCTTTACATTGATAAAATAAAGTCTGGGCGAAAATTGGAATATAGGAATTTGACCTTTTGTTTTCATTCTATAAACGGTTTGGACATTGATTCCGGCCCACTCTGCAAATTCTCCCGGTGTCATCAAAGCTTTTTCAGGGAAATCTTTCATAATTGTTGCTCTCCTTTCCGGTTTTAATCGCAAAAAGATACTCAATATTGCAATCAAGGAAAAACATATCCTGTATTAATAGTGCTTCTTTTTTCGTAAAATTTACGAAACTTTATCTTTTAACTGACGGTTGCCAGCCTTATCGTTTTTTAAAAGTTAATTTTTATGCCCCCTTTCCACTTTCCGCTTTTATTTTTATGAATGTTGTCGCAGGAACTCCGAAATAATTGCAAATTGCCTCTAAATCCTCAATTCGCATAATCGCTTTTCCATTCAGTAATTCACTAAAACGTTTTGGCGTAAAACCTATTTGTTGTGCAATATACGCCTGTTTCAAACCATTATTTTTCGCATATTCTTTTACATAATCTTTTACTCTTTGATGTACCGTCACGTTTTCACCTTCCTTTTTTCGGAATTTTTCGGATTAATTATATTATATTGTGATATTTTCGGATTGTCAACATATTTTTCCGATTTTTTCGGAATTTTTCTTGCATGTTTTCGGAAAATATGTATAATAAATTGTGAAGGAGGGTGATTTTTCATGAGTGAATTGGGGGATAAGTTACGCAAAGTCCGTATTGCTAAAGGGCTCAGTCAACAAGATACCGCTGCAATAACAGGAATAAAATATAAAACAATTAATGATTATGAGAACGGCAAAAGTCGTCCTGATGTCGAAAAATTAGCGTTATTATGCGAGGCCTATAATACATCAGCAGATTATTTCATAAATGTAAATATTTTTTCAAATACCTCACAAAACACCTTAAATGATTTAGAACTTGAACATATAAAAAAATACCGTACCCTAGATGAATACGGAAAAGATGTCGTTGAAACAATATTAGAAAAAGAATTATATCGGACAAAAGAACAGAAGAAAAATATGTTTGTCAAAGAAAAGCAAGCATCTTATCTTTGTAGTCCGGCAGAACGGACCTACCCAGAAGGTATTTACCAAATTGACGATTTTAAAAATGAGGAAGAAAACAGGATCTCTATGCCGGTGTATGATATAGGCGTGAGCGCTGGAACCGGTGTATTTTTAGACACACCATGCTACGAGGTAATTTCTGTTCCAGAGGACGGGTTATCCCGAAAAGCCAATTTTGCATTATGGGTTACCGGTGACAGCATGGAACCGCGATTCCATGACGGCGATTTGGTGCTGGTGAAGATACAGCCCAGTGTAGAAATTGGGGAAATTGGTATTTTCGTGTTAAACGGGGAAGGATATATAAAGAAATTTGGCGGCGATAAACTGGTTAGTTTGAATCCAGTCTATGAGCCTATCATAGTCACCGAAGATGATACACTTTGGTGTAAAGGTAAAGTAATTGGCAATGCGTAAAGGAGCGTGATACGGTGGAAATACGATATAGTAAACAAGCCTCAAAGTTTTTGCAAAAACAATCTAAGCAAGTGCAGCTTAGAATTATCAAGGCAATCAATAAACTCCCTGCTGGTGATGTAAAGAAAATGCAGGGAATGAATTACTATAGACTTCGCGTTGGTGACTTTCGTGTTATATTTAGTAATGACGGTACTGTTTTAATGGTTGAAAAAATCGGCAATCGCGGAGAGGTTTATAAAGACTAGGAGGGATTTATGATGAGTATTGTTAAAAGCAAACTTCTTATGATGATTGAATTGTTACAGGAAGAAGATGCACAAAGTTTACTAAATTACATGACTTCCCATTACTCCTTAACAAAAAACGCTACTTGGGATCAGGTTGAAGAAGTCACTCCCGATGAATGGGATTTGGCGATGATAAAAGAAATTGAAGAAAATCCAGAAGAACATTGTCCTTATCTAAGCCAAGAACAGTTGATGGCTGAGTTAGGGGTGTGATTCAACTAAAAGGAGCGTGATAACATGAATGTAGCAAAACCTTTAGAGAGGAAAAACTTTGCCGAATTTGAAGCCATGCCAAAAGAAGAAGGCTGGAACTATGAACTGATTGACGGTATTGTGCTGATGTCACCCCGCCCATCCTCTACACATCAGATGATTAGCGGAAATCTCTATTTTGAGTTACGAACCGCATTGAAAGGTAAAAACTGCATACCAATTCAAGAGATTGATTTAGTATTAAAAGGTGAAAACTTCATTCCTGATCTAATGGTAATCTGCAATGAAGATATCAAAGATATAAAGCAGTACGAAAAACCACCATTAATTGCCATTGAAATCGTCAGCCTGTCCAGTTCATCGCGTGATCACATCACCAAACGGCGCAAATATGAGCAGTTAGGCATCCAAGAATATTGGATTGTGTCTCCGGAAGAAAAATGCATCACTGTCTTTGACTTTGTCAACCAAAATGAAGAGATGTACTGCGAAGGAACTGTAAAATCCTTTGTGCTGCCGGAGATTGAAATCAATTTGGAAAATATCTTTGTGTAAAATAAAAAAAGCCCCCTGTGTTACCAGCACAGAGAGCCTTTTAAAAGCACCGACAGAATATTATTCTGTACAATACCCATAGACAAGGTAAAGTATAGCACATTCTGCCGGTATTTTGCAAACTTTTTATACCGAAAGGGTGTGTATTTTTATGTCCAGTGGTTTGATACGTGAAATCAAAGGAAATCTTTATGTTGTTATTAAAGACGACAATGGTAGTATTACTACGCGCTCCGTAAAAAAAGAGTTGGCACTGAACCGTAAGCCTACTCGAAAAGAAGCCGAAAAGCTTCTTGCAAAAAAACTAATGGAATTAGAGGAAACCGGAATCGCCTTTAGTTCCTCTGTTAAACTATCAAAATTTTTGGAAGAATGGTTGGAATCTCGCAAAGATGAATTAGCAGATACTACCTTAAAACAATATCAAGAAAATTTTGAACGGCATGTCTATCACTCTTCTATTGGCAAATTACCGTTAAAAAAAATCAACAAAGCTATTATGCAAAAATATGTTAATACCTTAAAAGAAAAAACCGGATCCAGGCAAGTAAAATATGTTATCAGCACCCTACATGCTGCATTTAAGACAGCCATTGCCTGGGAATTAATTTCACGCAATCCTGCCGAAAATCTATCGCTTCCCAAATACAACTCAAAAGAAAAAACAGTTTGGACAATTGAACAGTTAAAATATTACATGGATAATTGTAAAAAAGATGTTTATTATGTACTGATTATTTTACTCATTACCACGGGTATGCGTCGCGGTGAAGCATTGGCATTAGATTGGTCCGACATTGATTTCAATATGCAAACCGTTTCTATTACAAAGTCTTTAACTGATGAGCGGCAAATCAAGGAGCCCAAAAACAAAAGCAGCATTCGGAAAATCTCTGTACCGGATTCTACACTGGAACTTTTAAAGCAACACAGAAAAAATCAATTACAATGGTATATGGCCCGCTGCATTCGCCCTGAAAATAACGCTGTATTTACATCACTTGACGGCACCTATTTTTTTCCGCGTAACATACTACGCCACTTTAAAGAAGAATGTAAACGGCTTGACTTGCCAGAAACAAATCTCCATCAGTTACGTCATCTTCACGTTTCTATTTTGGTTTCTCAAAATGTTGACTTGGTCGATGTGCAGCATCGTGTTGGCCATGCTAAACTATCCACTACAACAGATATTTATTCCCATTTAATTCAAACAACAGAAAAAAGGACAGCCGAAAAAATAGAAAATTTTATACAAAGCCTCTGATATTCTTCCCCTATCATGCATGGATTGATAGGGGAATTTTTAAGGTGTAACTTTTCGAGGTACACCAACAAAGGTGTAACTTTTGGTGTAAGTTTACTCAAAGATACAAAAAAACGGCTCCTGCAAACCGCAAAAGCCGCTTAACCAATATAATGGGCGATAGAGGGCTCGAACCTCCGACCCCTTGCATGTCAAGCAAGTACTCTAACCAACTGAGCTAATCTCCCAAGTTCGGTGCTATTATAGCACACCTTTTTTTGAGCTGCAACATATTTTTACAGATACATCAGCAAATAAAATTTTCTTCTGTCCAATTTCACTCTTGCTGATAAACCATCTATCATCTATATAGATAAAAACAAACAAAAATCCCGATATGCGCCTGCTTAGGCAGATACATCGAATTCGTAACGGCAGTATCTGAAAGACGCATATCAGGAAACTATATCTTTTTTACAACTATCTCAGTACGGTTCTCTGCGGCCATAGCACAGAAAACCATTTCCAGATTCCATAACGACTGGCTCTGACAAAATCGAATTGATTCTATCTATTAACCATTGATTTTATCTAACTCAAACGCATCATGAAGTGCCTGCATTGCTTTTTTCGGAATATCATTGCTCTTATCAATGATGCAGGATACTTTAATTTCTGAAGTACTGATCATTTCAATGTTAATTCCATTATCAGCTAATACAGAGAACATTTTTGCCGCAACGCCCGGAGAAGTAATCATACCCGCCCCTACGATGGATACTTTTGCTACATCGGTAGAGTACACAACTTCAGACATGCTCAGCTCACTTTTTAATGCTTCTAATACTTCTAATGCGGTTTCTACTTCATCTTTTGGTACAGTGAACGCAATATCATTCAGGTCATTACGCATTGCACTCTGTACGATCATATCAACGTTGACATTGGCATTTGCCAGAGCCTGGAACACTTTTGTTGCGGAGCCTGGTTTATCCTCCAAATCAAAGATTCCAACTTTCGCTACTTTCTGGTCACAAGCCAAACCTGTTACTACAAATTCTTTTTCTAACTGCTCTCTGCTTACCACAAAGGTTCCCTCCTTGGTTGTATCAAAACTTGAACGTACGCATAATCTTACATCGTGGATTTTCGCGATTTCTACAGAACGCGGATGCAGCACTTTTGCGCCCAGACTGGCCAGCTCCAGCATTTCATCGTGGGTGATCATAGCCAACTTGCTGGTATTCTGCACCATTCGCGGGTCAGCGGTGTACACACCATCAACGTCAGTGTAGATTTCGCACAGATCAGCATTGGTAGCCGCTGCAACTGCGACCGCGGTAGTATCGGAACCACCCCGTCCTAATGTGGTAATTTCGCCTTCTTCCGTAATGCCCTGGAAACCGGCTACAATAATTACTTTGCCTTCATCCAGTTCTTTGCGGATTTTTTCTGTCTTAATATAATTGATTCTGGCTTTCATA
>OGPA01003132.1_pt1 | contig 10815 bp, 9 predicted proteins | sample 1552841 | NCBI WGS metagenome assembly OGPA01 (sample SAMEA2579916, study PRJEB22360) | human gut metagenome | reverse complement strand
AGTCAACGTATTTCACAGACCATTGTAGGTCTTTGCAGCGAACGTTTGCCCAATACATACGGTTATTCTCCGTTCAATGACATACAAGTGCTTTGTCCAAGTCGCAAAGGAGAATTGGGAACTGTTTCTTTTAATAAGAAATTACAAGAAAAATTGAATCCTCCTCAGGAGGAAAAACGTGAGGTTACCATAAATCAAATCATTTTACGCGAAGGCGATAAAGTGATGCAAAGCAAAAATAACTATAATTTACCTTGGAGCAAAGAAGACGGAACGTGCGGAGAAGGCGTTTATAATGGAGATGTAGGTATCTTACTGGAAATTGACAAAAGGGAAAGTTCATGTGACGGATTACACCAACGCTTCCAGAACCATGCTTTTTGACATCCATGAGAGAAAATGGGATAAAGAGATTCTGGAATACCTGGATATCCCAGAGTGCATGCTGCCGGAAGTGAAGCCAAGCAGTTGTATTTATGGTTATACCAATGAGAACCTGATCGGGGGCAGAATCCCAATTGCCGGGGCGGCAGGAGACCAGCAGGCAGCTCTTTTCGGACAGTGTTGCTTTGAGTCAGGTGATGTAAAGAATACATATGGTACCGGCTGCTTTATGCTTATGCATACAGGAGATAAGGCAGTAGAGTCAAAGAACGGACTTCTTACCACCATTGCAGTGAAAGCAGACGGAACACCGGGATATGCCCTGGAGGGAAGTGTTTTCGTGGCAGGTGCTGCTATTCAGTGGCTGAGAGACGAAGTGGGAATTCTGGAGAGTTCCCCGGATTCTGAGAAATATTGTCTGTCAGTGCCGGACACAAACGGCGTATACGTGGTTCCTGCGTTCACAGGTCTCGGTGCACCATACTGGGATCAGTATGCAAGAGGTACGATCGTAGGTATTACCCGTGGCGTCAATAAATATCACATTATCCGTGCAACATTGGAATCTCTGGCATATCAGGTGAATGATGTTCTGGTTGCCATGAAAGCAGATTCCGGAATTGATCTTACCGCTTTGAAAGTTGACGGTGGAGCAAGTGCTAATGATTTCCTGATGCAGACACAGGCGAACATTATTGATGCGCCGGTAAATCGTCCGCAATGTGTAGAGACAACAGCGATGGGCGCTGCATATCTTGCTGGTCTGGCAGTCGGTTACTGGTCAAGTAAAGAGGATGTTATTAAAAACTGGGCAATCGACAAGACATTTGAGCCGCAGATCGATGCCGCAAAGAGAGAAGAAATGATCAAAGGCTGGAACAAAGCAGTCAAATATGCATACGGCTGGGCAAAGGAAGATTAAAAAGAAGGTTTTGTATAGGGAAGGTAAAGATTGTAATGTATTGGTAAAGTTAATTGAATAAGGGGGGATAGTATGTTACCATATATAGCAGAATTTTTGGGAACTATGATTCTGATCATCTTAGGTGATGGAGTTGTTGCAAACGTAAATCTCAACAAATCTGGCATGAAGGGTGGAGGAACTGTCCAGATCACATTTGCATGGGGACTTGCGGTTATGCTGCCGGCATTTATTTTCGGAGCAGCATCGGGAGCATCGTTTAATCCGGCGCTGACGTTAGCACTTGCAGTTGACGGAAGTTTTGACTGGGCAATGGTTCCGGGATATATCATTGCACAGTTTGCAGGAGCGTTTGTTGGAGCGGTGATCGTATATCTTTTGTTTAAAGGACAGTTTGATGCAACAGAGGATCAGGCGACAAAACTTGGGGTGTTCTGTACAGCGCCTTCTATTCCGAACATGGGACAGAATATTTTCAGTGAGGCAGTTGGAACGTTTATCCTTGTATTTGCGATCAAAGGTATGGCAAATGTGCCGGGACTTACCGATGGACTTGGAAAGTTTCTTGTATTTGGAATCATTGTATCGATCGGTATGTCACTTGGTGGACTGACCGGATATGCGATCAATCCGGCAAGAGATATCGGACCGCGTCTTGCACATGCCGTTCTTCCGATTAAGGGAAAAGGAACATCCAACTGGGGATATGCAGTTGTTCCGCTGGTGGGACCGGTGATCGGAGCAATTGTTGCAGTACTGCTATATGGAGCAATTCCATGGTAGACCGTATGTTTGTCATGCGATAAGTAACTTTATATGACAATTTTATATTTATGACAGTAGATGTGCATGTGGAACCTGCAATCTATTGTTGAGGGGCAAGAGAGAAGAGAGCCTGACAGGATAATCGCAACAGCATGGGTGCGCTTACTTGTCAGGCTTTTTTATTCATAGGAGATTACATCTTATGAATGAAAAAGCCCTCCGGGTTAGATACCAGAAGAACAAAGTAAAAAAGGAGAGATGGAAAATGTATGACGTAATTATCATCGGAGCCGGTGTATCCGGCGCAGCAGCGGCGAGAGAATTGTCGCGTTATAATGCAAAAGTATGTGTGATAGAGAAAGAGGAAGATGTCTGCTGCGGCACATCCAAGGCAAACAGTGCAATCGTACATGCGGGATATGATGCAAAAGAAGGTTCCCTGATGGCAAAATTAAATGTACGGGGAAATGCCTTGATGGAGCAGCTTTCCAAAGATCTTGATTTTCCGTTTAAGCGGATAGGTTCTCTGGTTGTCTGCAAGGACGAGGAGGATATGCCGAATCTGAAAGCACTGTATGACCGTGGCGTGGTAAACGGTGTGCCGGGGCTGCGTATTTTATCCAAAGAGGAAGTGCATGAGATGGAGCCGAATCTTGAGGATGATATCTGCGCAGCATTGTATGCGCCAAGCGCCGGGATCGTGTGTCCGTTCAACCTGAATATCGCATTGGCTGAGAATGCGAATGTAAATGGTGTGGAATTTAAGTTTGACACAGAAGTAACCGATTTGAAAAAGTCGGGAGATATCTGGGAAGTCCACACAAATCAGGGTGTGTTCGAGACAAAATATGTGGTCAATGCAGCCGGTGTCTATGCGGACAAATTTCACAACATGGTCAGTGAAAAGAAAATCCATATTACGCCAAGACGCGGTGATTACTGCCTGCTTGACAAGAGTGCCGGAAGCCATGTAAGTCATACGGTCTTTGCGCTGCCGGGCAAATATGGAAAAGGAATCCTCATTTCGCCGACGGTGCATGGCAACCTGCTGTTAGGGCCTACCGCCATTGACATTGAGGATAAAGAGGGAACCAACACCACAAGAGAAGGCCTGGATCAGGTGATTGCCGGTGCAAACCTGAATGTAAAAAATATTCCGATGCGTCAGGTCATCACATCTTTTGCCGGACTTCGTGCACATGAGGATGGTCATGAGTTTATTATTGAAGAGGTTGCCGATGCAAAAGGATTTATCGACTGCGCCGGAATTGAGTCACCGGGACTTACGAGCAGTCCTGCGATCGGAGAGATGGTTGCAGATCTGTTAAAAGAGAAAATGCATTTGGAAGAGAAAAAAGATTTCATTGCAACACGCAAGGGTGTATTAAATCCAAACACATTAAGTAAAGAGGAAAGAGCGGCATTAATTAAGGAAAAACCGGAGTATGGAAACATTATCTGCCGCTGTGAGATGATCACAGAGGGAGAAATCATCGATGCCATCAGACGTCCGCTCGGTGCAAAATCGTTAGATGGTGTCAAACGCCGGACGAGAGCCGGAATGGGACGCTGCCAGGCGGGTTTCTGTTCACCGAGAACCATGGAAATTTTAGCGAGAGAGCGCGGTGTGAACCAGTCTGAGATCACAAAATCAGGCGGAAATTCAAAGATTATTGTCGGAACCAACAAGGACAGTCTGTAAGAAGGAGGAGCCAGAGCATGAAAACATATGATATCGTAATTATCGGAGGTGGACCGGCAGGGCTTGCGGCTGCTGTTTCTGCAAAAAATAACGGAATCGATGACATATTAATTTTAGAGAGAGACAAAGAATTAGGCGGAATTTTAAACCAGTGTATCCACAATGGATTTGGACTGCATACATTTAAGGAAGAACTGACAGGACCTGAGTATGCGGGCAGATTTATTTCACAGGTAAAAGATCTGGGCATTGAATATAAATTAAATACTATGGTCATGGATATCAGCCATGAGAAAGTCGTTACGGCGATGAACCGTGAGGATGGCCTGTTTGAGATCCAGGCAAAAGCAGTCATTCTTGCTATGGGATGCCGCGAGAGACCGAGAGGCGCGTTAAATATTCCGGGATACCGCCCGGCGGGAATTTACTCCGCAGGAACGGCACAGCGTCTGGTAAACATCGAAGGCTTTATGCCGGGACGTGAAGTCGTCATTTTAGGTTCCGGTGATATCGGACTGATCATGGCAAGACGAATGACACTTGAGGGTGCAAAGGTTAAGGTCGTGGCAGAATTAATGCCATATTCCGGCGGTCTGAAACGTAATATTGTGCAGTGTCTGGATGATTACGGAATCCCGTTAAAGTTAAGCCACACGGTTGTGGACATTAAGGGAAAAGAGCGTGTAGAAGGAATCACGTTAGCTGAGGTTGACAGTAAAGGAAAACCGATTCCGGGGACCGAAGAAGAATATAGCTGCGATACGCTGTTGCTTTCGGTAGGACTGATCCCGGAAAATGAGATTTCCAAAGGCATGGGTGTCGACATGAACCCGGTTACTTCCGGACCGAAGGTCAATGAGAGCCTTGAGACAAATATTCCGGGTGTATTTGCCTGTGGAAATGTGCTGCATGTGCACGATCTGGTGGATTTCGTGTCCGAGGAAGCAAAGACAGCCGGAAAAAATGCGGCAGCTTATGTGAAAGCAGATGGCGTGAAGGCAGCAAGAGATAACGACATTGTTTTAAATCCGATCGAGGGTGTCCGGTATACGGTGCCGGGAACCATCAATGTTGCTAATATGGATGAGCAGATCACAGTCCGTTTCCGTGTGGGCGGTGTATACAAGAACTGTTACGTCAGCGCTTATTTTGATGATGAGAGAGTCATTCACAGAAAACGTCCGGTTGTGGCACCGGGGGAGATGGAAGAGATCAAGCTGACAAAAGAACAGCTTTTGCAGTACCCGGATTTAAAGACGATCACAGTGAAAATCGAGCGGGAATAAAATGCTTACGCGCAAACTTGAGATGCAAATGAAAACGTTGTTTTCATTGAAAAGCAGCGCAAAAATGGAGGTATATCATGGAAGAGAAGAATTTAATCTGTATCGGCTGTCCGATGGGCTGCCCGCTGACTGTAAAAATGGAACATGGGGAAGTCGTAAGCATTACGGGAAATACCTGTAAGCGCGGTGATATCTATGCGAGAAAAGAAGTGACAAATCCGACCAGGATCGTTACCTCTACAGTAAGGATCACCGGCGGAAGCGAAGCAATGGTTTCTGTAAAGACAAAAGAAGATATTCCGAAAGGGAAAATATTTGACTGTGTCAAAGCATTGAAAAATATTGAGGTTGCTGCCCCGGTGCACATCGGGGATGTGCTTGTGAAAGATGTTGCAGGGACAGGTGTGGATGTGATCGCAACAAAGAATGTGGAGTAAGTGCCAAAAAATACATGATAGGAATTGATTTTTAAACTGGAGGGGCAAAACAGATACCTGAAATGATCTGTTCTGCCCCAACATCATGTTATTATAAAATACAAAAAGTGAGACTCGACTCATGATATGATGTGTCTAATTGCTTTCTACAGCATCAAAAAGGTTGCTGTCGTTCCAGTCAGGGTGAAGCTGGCATAACTGGTAGATATGATTTACAAAATCAGCATCCTCATCCAGCATGTTGATGCAGCTTTCAGCAGGAATATTTTTTTGGTACATCGTGTGAATGACGTGTATACGATATTGGCATTTTCCATCTTCATAGCTGTCCCTGCGTTCCATTTTAATATACTCTTCCATATCAAATTCTTCCAGTAACATTCCAACTACCTCCGATCTGTGTTTTATGAGGAAATCACGGAGAATATTATCATGAATACAATCCTGTACCGTGAAATCAATTGCCTGTTCTAAAGAAATTCCTTCCAAAATCTTTGAATAGATTCTGCTGATCAAAATAGAGTATTCCTCTAACGTTCTGCACCGAAGCATCAGTTCTTTATTGTGTCCGTAATTAATATTATAGACTTTTGCGGTACATTCCAGGCAAGGGAGTTGTGCTGTTTGATGTAACTTTCATATTGTTTACCAAAATAAATCAACCCGCGAAGCGGCATATTTGGATTTAAGATACTCTGATGCTCATACAGATTTAGTGTTCCACGAACGATGAAAGATACATCATTTTTGTAGCCAAGATAAATTACATCATCAATGGTGTAAACAGTAAGTTCCTTTTCGTCTGAGTAACCAGTGTTGTTCAGCGCGTTATATAATTCAAGCAGGACAGAACGCTCACTGAAAATTTTACGGAATAACGCATCCCGGTATTTCTTTTGTACAAAAACCCGTTTTGTATGATGGATTTTTCGTGTGTTTTTCCCCATATCATATTCTCCTTTGATTATAAAAAAATAAAATGGTTTTCACAATACTTTTCTGAAATAGCTGGCGAATTGCCGGGACATAAAAGACTGATATTCAGAAAATGAATTTCACAGAAATGAAATTTGAATTGCGATAAATGTAGAGTAACATGGGAAAGTTGAAACGGCAAGTGTTAGAAAAAAGTTTGTGTATATTCACTATAAAACCGGATGCTTAAAAAATGTATATAAGAGATTTGCATTTTTTAAACATCCGGTTTTATTTTTAACAATCAATCATTTTATGGTCAGTTTTTTATTTGCTATAAAATACTGATGTAGGATTGGATACATAAACGGTTGTGGAACAATTTTTCTTTCCGACTTTGCAGACCGGCTTGACACTGATGTAATACATGGTATTTTTTTTCAACTTTTTCTTTTTAAATTTTTTCAGGGTGTAGCTGGTGTTTTTACTTTTAACGGTGTTTACTTTTGTAAAAGTTTTCGTATCGTAGCTTGTGGAAACGTATATTTCATATGCGGAAGCACCGGAAACTTTTGACCAGTTGATCTTTATTCCTGAGCCGGACTGTTTTGCAGTAATCTTTTTAGGCGAGGTGCCAAAAGTAATGACGGTACTCCATGGACTGTAAACTTTTTGCTTAGTGCCTGCAAGTGTGACATAGGAACGGACTCTTGCTGAATAAAAAGTGCCTGCTTTGATTTTTTTTGAATTGGTATATGTTCCAAGGTAACTGTAAAATTTTGTTTCGTTTACAATCGGTTTTTTAAATTTTTTGGAATCAGAAACTTTTGTTATCTGCAACTGAAATGCTTTGGCACCATTAATGCCTTTCCATTCAAAGCTGGCATCTCCGGGATAAGCAGTTGTCACTTTAAAATCACGTATTTTCTTTGGAAGTGTTGTGGCGTAGGTTTCTGTGTAAGTATTAGAAACAGCCGTAAAGTCAGAATTGCTGTTTAAGGCATAAACGCAGATTGCATAAGAGCCATCTTCTTTTAAGTTTTTAATCGTACAGGAATTTGTACTTGTGGTAAGTTCCTTGGAAAGATCGGAAAGACCACTTGGATAATATACAACTTTATATCCGGATGCACCGGAAACGGCTGCCCATTTAAAGGACAGGGATGCAGCGGTTGCTTTGGTTCCTGTAATTTTTGATGTTTTATCGCTGATCCGTGCAACAACTTTTAAGGTGTCAGACCAGTTTCCAATATCACAGAGATTTTTATCGTCTATATAGGCATAGTCGTAAGGAGCTGTGTAGGCGCAGACACGCGCATAAAAAACAGATTTGCCGGACGGAGCATGTATTTTCGCAGTCGGTTCGTAATAGGAACCTTCATCCTTCCAGGTGATTTTGTCCTCGCTTGTTTCAAGACGATAATAGATGGTCTGGTCACCTGACGAAACCGCATCCCAGGTAATGGTAATATCTGGATTTTCGTAAGGCTCAATATCTGTTTCTTTTAAATTTGTGACAGTTGCAGTCTTTGCTTCGACATTTACATTTGCCAAAATAAGCAGAATAAATGCAAAAGTAAAAGCCAGTGCAAACTTCAATAAGGTTGTTACATAAGATTTTGTTTTCATAAACTCTCCATTTCTGCGTATGCTGCGCAAATACTCCTGTCAGACAGACAGGGACTAAACTGTTTTTAGTGTAGCATATTTTGATGATGAAAGGAATGGAGAAAAATATATTAATTTGCAGTGATTGCTTCTCGAATGGCAAGCAAAAAAAGTAGAGTGGATCAGCCGCTTGACTTTTTACACATTCCATGCTAGATTGAAAATAATCGTAAGAAATAAAACACCATGAAAAAGAGAGTACATCTGTTGGAACTTTACAGAGAAGTTTCTATCTTTCCGGGAAAGGTGATGTGAGTCAGGTATTTTTATAAGAAAACCTGTGTCACAGAAACTGAAATACCAAACCGGAATAAGGCTGAGAGGAAACGGGCGGACATAGATGGAAGATGGCTTTGGAGTGGCAGGACTGAACTGTTTTAGAAAATAACAGATAAGTCCCGACAGGTCCGCCTGTTACAGCGGGAGATATTACAGCAGATGAGCATCGGTACAGTATGTATCCGGGCAGTCCGTGAGATATCGAAATGAGGCTGGCATTTTGTGCCGGTAAATGGGAGTGGTACCACGGGATAACATCTCGTCTTCTTTTTAGAGGACGGGATTTTTTTTATTTATAAGATGAAATAACCCACAGTATCAACAAGCAAATCATTAAGAAAGAAGGAAATACACATGAGCAGCAAAGGAAAATTTTATATGACAACAGCGATTGCCTACACATCCGGCAAGCCGCACATTGGAAATACCTACGAGATCGTACTTGCAGATGCGATCGCAAGATTCCGCCGTCAGGAAGGTTATGATGTTTACTTCCAGACCGGAACGGACGAACATGGTCAGAAGATCCAGGAGAAGGCCGAGAAGGCCGGGATCACTCCGAAAGAGTATGTGGACAATGTAGCCGGAGAGGTAAAACGCATCTGGGATCTGATGAACACTTCCTATGATAATTTTGTCCGTACAACCGATGAAGACCATGAGAAACAGGTAAAAAAGATCTTCAAAAAATTATACGATAAAGGTGACATCTACAAAGGTTCCTACGAGGGACTTTACTGTACTCCGTGTGAATCTTTCTGGACAGAGTCACAGCTTGTGGATGGAAAATGCCCGGACTGCGGACGTGAGGTCCAGCCGGCAAAAGAGGAGGCATATTTCTTTAAAATGAGCAAATATGCTGACAAACTCATCAACTACATCAATGAGCATCCGGAATTTATCCAGCCGGTTTCCAGAAAAAATGAGATGATGAACAACTTCTTACTTCCGGGATTACAGGATCTGTGCGTTTCCAGAACATCATTTTCCTGGGGCATTCCGGTAGATTTCGATCCGAAACATGTCGTTTATGTGTGGCTGGACGCTCTGACCAACTATATCACCAAGATTGGATACGATGCAGACGGCAATTCCAGTGATCTGTTCAACAAGAACTGGCCTGCAGACTTACATCTGATCGGAAAAGACATCATCCGTTTCCATACGATCTACTGGCCGATCTTTTTGATGGCACTGGATCTGCCGCTGCCAAAACAGGTGTTTGGTCATCCGTGGCTTTTACAGGGCGGCGAGAAGATGAGCAAGTCTAAAGGAAACGTGATCTACGCAGATGATATGGCTGATTTATTCGGCGTGGATGCAACACGTTACTTTGTATTACACGAGATGCCGTTTGAAAATGACGGAATCATTACCTGGGATCTTGTCATCGAGCGTTACAACTCTGACCTTGCTAATATCCTTGGAAACCTTGTAAACCGTACCATTTCCATGAGCAATAAATATTTTGACGGTGTGGTAAAGAGCACAGGTGTGACAGAGGAAGTTGATGCAGACTTAAAGGCAGTTGTGACATCTGCGAGAGATAAAGTTGCAGAGAAGATGAAAAATCTGCGTGTTGCAGATGCAATCACAGAGGTATTTAACTTATTCCGCCGCTGCAACAAATACATTGATGAGACTGCACCGTGGGTACTTGCAAAGGACGAGGCAGCAAAAGACCGGCTGGCAGAAGTACTTTATAATCTGGTAGAGTCCATCACGATCGGAGCATGTCTGTTAAAGAGCTTCTTACCGGAGACAGCAGACCGTATCTTAGCGCAGCTGAATGCAGGTATGCGTGAATATGATGATCTGGACAAATTCGGACTTTATGAGAATGGAAATAAAGTGACAGACAAACCGGAGATCCTTTTTGCACGTCTGGATGCAAAAGAGATCATGCCAAAGATCGATGCGATCCGTGAAGCACAGAAAGCAGAGTTTGAGGCAGAGCAGAAGGCACTTGGCGAGTTGCCGGAGACTACAGAGGAATCAGGCGAAGCAATCGATATCGAGGCAAAACCGGAGATCGAATATGATGATTTTATGAAAATGCAGTTCCAGGTCGGAGAGATCATTTCCTGTGAAGCAGTGCCGAAGTCAAAGAAATTATTATGTTCCCAGGTAAAAATCGGAAGTCAGGTAAAACAGATCGTTTCCGGTATCCGCAAATACTACACACCGGAAGAGATGGTCGGCAAAAAAGTAATGGTACTTGTGAACTTAAAACCTGCAAAACTTGCCGGAGTTTTATCTGAGGGAATGCTCTTATGTGCAGAAGATGCAGAGGGTAATCTTGCACTGATGACACCGGAAAAAGCAATGCCGAGCGGAGCTGAGATCTGCTAGTACATCGGGGAACAAAAGAGTGAAAGAAAAAATACAAAAGGTATTCAGGCAAAATATTCCATTTGTGGTGGTGTTTGTGGCGGCACTCATTTGGCATCTGGTCAT
>OGPA01003129.1_pt1 | contig 10826 bp, 11 predicted proteins | sample 1552841 | NCBI WGS metagenome assembly OGPA01 (sample SAMEA2579916, study PRJEB22360) | human gut metagenome | reverse complement strand
CCGAAATTATGTTCGAATAAAGTAGAACTGACCAGGTAAACAAAAAAACACCCGTTTTTTCGGATGTTTTTTGAAATAATTGCCAAATTTGTTACTACGTTTTTCGGATGTTTTTTATAAAAAACAATCTTTTTATCTTCGATAAGCACATTCTTTATTGCTGCAGGATGCACAGATTCCGGTACTTTTGTCACCACATTTTTCTGTTTCAGCAGCATTCCATTTTACTCCTGCACCGGAACTTTTCCCGGATTTTTCCCGGAAATTCCGCTTAGATTCCACTTTCAGACTTCCACCGGAAAATTCCGCTAAAAACATCACGCTTTTTTTGGGTTCCATGCAGTATGCCTGATTGCAGGTAATCCGATTCTGTCCCATCTCTGCTAAAAGCTGTGCCATTTTTTCAAAAGGAAGCCCCTCCTCCGAGCCAAAAAAATGATAAGATTCAAGGCGCTGTTTCAAATGTGCCTCTGCCCACCTCTGAAACATGTCATATCCTTTCCGCAAAAGCTCCCAGCAGATCGTCTCAACTGCATATGCTTCTCTTAAACGCTCTGTGCTGCTATAACGGTTCTCGAGCTCATCTACCCTGCTCCCCAGCGTAAATATCCCGATTGCATAATTTTCTTCTCTGCACAGATTCAGGATCTGTTCACACTGACGCCTCGTCATGCAGTAAAATCCTTCCTCCCCGGCAAGGCATTCGCGCAGTTCCCCTGCAACTTCCTTTAGCATTTCCATATCTTTTTGCTCATAATGGTAATGCTTTAAAATTTCCACAAGGAAATCGTGTGTCAGTTCGTTTTTTAAATTAGTATGAATAAATTTCTCTTCTGTCACTTATTTTTCCGTCTCTGCTTTCTTTTTTAAAAACTGCATGATAATATCATAATTTTCCGCTTCGTGGGGAAATGTGCAGTGCATGCAGGATTTGATGACTCTGCCCTTACTGTTAATATATTCCGGATTGCCCGGACAGTGTTCTCTCTCATACAGCGGACAAAAACAGAACAGGCAGTTCATCTCATCATTTTCCACCTCATGACACGGATAATATTTACATGCCCTGTTTTCAAAATAACGATAGGAATTTTCCAAGGTCAATGCTCCTTTACGATCACAATGGTAAGATAACCGGAGGTATCATCTAACTTTTCCACCTCTGTGGTTATTTTTTCATTCATCATACCACAGTTTTCTACCGAATACACTTCCAGTCTGCTATCTTTTTGCTGTTTTTGCAGCATCTGCTTTAATTCTCCTAATTTCTTCCCGGACTTCATATAAATTCTGGTTCCGGAAAATTCTGCTGTTTTTCCTATCTCATAGGATGCCGGTATCACATGGATCTCTTCTTTATTGTCCGCTAACGATATTCCAAGTGCCCCCGCCGCCGCACAAAAAGACGGGACTCCGTTTACGATATGTGCCTCATAGCCGCCTTTTACCACACGTTTATGGATATACTGGTAAGTGGAGTAAACCGTCGGATCTCCGATCGTCAAAAAAGCCACCTGTCTGCCGTTATCTAACAATTTTTTTATCTCAAGACAGATCTGCTCATGCGCCGCAGTAAGTCTGCTCTCATCCTTTGTCATCGGAAAGGGCATACATATCAATTCTTTTTCTGCAATTTTCCCACATGCCTCTTTCATGATTCCGTAGGCGATGCAGTCCTCTTTGCTTTTTGCCGGGAGTATCACGGTATCGCACTCTCCAACGATCCGTACCGCTTTTAATGTGACCAGCTCCGGGTCACCAGGTCCGACGCCGATTCCGTAGAGTATCCCTGTTTTTTCTGTATTTTTCACGGTTGTATTCCCCTGTTTTTACTTAAATTCTGTTCCTGTGTTTTCACTTCATATTTTTTGTATTTCACAACAATTTATTTATCCTGCTGCATTAAAATGCTTCCTTAGCTATTTACTTCTGACCTGTCCGCATAATTTTTTGCTTTTTTTACAAAATTTTCCACAAATTGCGGCGCAGATGGATAATAAAGATGCGGAAATCCCACAAAGCATGAATTTTTATCAAAAACACAGTCATATTTTTTCCCACTTACCGGTTTTAATGCCACACAGTCATCACCGTTTGCGGTACTGTCGAAATAATGAAATTCATGCCCTTTTATGCTGCCATTTTCCGGCAGAAAGTTTGATTCTTTTTCCGTAAGTTCGATGTACCCGAAACGAACCAGTTTCCCTGTGTAAAAGCAGTCTCCCGGCACAACGCCTGCCATCTCATAAACATGATGCTCTGTATCTTCCATCGTCTGATGCAGATACATAAATCCGCCACACTCTGCCACCGATGGCATTCCCTGCGCAATTGTCTCACGAATGGATTTCCGCATCGAAACATTGCCTGACAATGCCTCTGCGCACAGCTCCGGATAGCCTCCACCAAGTAAGATCCCCTGCACATTCTCCGGCAGTTGCTTGTCATGCAAAGGCGAAAATGCAACAAGGTCCGCCCCCGCTTCGTGTAGCATCCGCAGATTATCTTCATAGTAGAAGCAAAATGCCTCATCTTTTGCTACCGCAATCCGTACGGTGCTTTTCTCATCCGCATCAAAAACACTTCCGGCTGCGCCATACTTATCCTCTGCCTTTTCTTCCTTCCAACCTGCCATTTCAAGCAGCTTTTCCACATCCACATTGGCTTCAAGCAATTCTGCCGCATGCGCCACCTGTGTCTGTAACTGCGCAATCTCATCCGGCATTTTCAATCCCAGATGTCTGCTTTCCATTTGCAGATCGGTAGCTTTCGGAAAGAATCCAAGCACCGGTAAATGCAGTTCCTCCTCGATGATAGGTGCAATGATTCCATAAAAACCCGGCGTAATCCGGTTTAAAATAACACCGGCAAGCCGTTTGTCCGTATCATAGGACTGTATTCCTGCAAGAAGTGCAAGAAGCGTTCTTCCCATTCCATGTGCGTCCACCACAAGAATAACCGGCAGATCCAGCGTCTGCGCCAGATGATATGCCGATCCCTCTTTTTGCGTACCGCCAAGGCCGTCATAAATCCCCATGGCACCTTCAATTACAGAGAACATTCCTTCTTCCCCATAATCATATAGCTCCTGAATCTGTGACGCTTCCGAAAAGAAAGTATCCAGATTACGCGATGGAATTCCAATCACTCTCGAATGAAACATCGGATCGATGTAATCCGGTCCGCTCTTAAAACTCCGTACCGGAATATTTCTTTTTTTCAATGCTGCCAAAAGCGCACAGGTAATGGTCGTCTTTCCGCTTCCACTCCCCGGCGCAGCCAGCAAAATACCTCGTTTTCTCATGCTAACTTCCTTAATGTAAAAATCGTCACCGGATTTTCTGCCTGCATCAGATGATAAGCTCCCGCCTGTTTTCCCCGGCTCACCTGCATCTGGATGACTTCACTTTCCACATCTTCCCGGTGTTCCTGTAAAAAGGCTGTGACTTCTGCAATCGTCTCCAGGCTTATGGCATTGATTGCAACCCTTGCAAGTGGATTTTTCTGCCATACAACCTCTAAAATCTGTTTTAAGTTTCCTCTGCTGCCACCGACAAATGCATGCGTTGGTGCCGGCAGCTGCTGCATGGAATCCGGAGCCTCCCCGGCAACAACTGCAACGTTTTTCAAATGAAATTTCTCTATATTCTGCTGCATCAATTCCAAGGCTGCCGCTTTACGTTCCATGGCATACACCTGAATATTTGGCGAAAGCTGTGCTGCCGCAACCGCAATCGAGCCCGTGCCACTTCCGATATCATAAAATACCGCATCCTCTGTCAGATGAAGTTTCCCCAGAGAAACATGACGGATTTCCTCTTTTGTCATAGGAACTTTCCCGCGGATAAAAGCATCATCCGAAATGCTCTGCGACAGCTCCCGCTTTTTCGGCGAATCGTTCCGGATCAGACAGGTATATAGGCCCTCCTTTGTAATCTCCTGTGCTTCTGCCGGCACAATGGTCCGAATCTCTGACGCTCCCCCGAAATCTCTTCCGCAAACGATTTCACAGGAAATCTCTGCCTCCTGCAACAGTTTTCCAATCTTTTGTACATCTTCCACTGTTGAAACCAGCAGATACGTCTTCGCATGATAATTTACTGCGTCTAAAATCTCTGCCGGCCAGGTTTCCTCTTTTCTTCCGTGAATGCTCAGAAGTTTCGCATCCTGCCAGGTCTCTCCCACGGCTGCTGCAAGGTAGGATATTGAACAGATTCCCGGATAAATGCGAACCTTTGTAAATCCGTTTTTCTCCAGCTCCTTCTGCATTTTGGTACAACCGCTGTAAAAGCCGGTATCTCCGGAAAAAAGTACGGCTGCTTTGATTGCATGCTTTCCTTCTTTTTCCTTTTTTCTTATAACCGGAATGATATCTTTTGCCAGATAATAGGGATACGTTTCCTTTTCGCCCGGGACATCCGCAATCATACGCTTTGCACCAAAGACAATATCTGCCTCTGCAACGACTTTTGCCCCCTCCTGTGTCAATGTCCGTTCCGACATGCCAAGTCCGACCAACGCAATCTCCGGCTGATGTAACACCGTATCTTCTGCGCGCAGTGCATGCGTTTTTCCATATTGTTCATACAACGCATCCACCACTTCCTCAAAGGTCTGCCCTTCTTCTTTCGGTGCACGGATCACAAAAGCACGCGCTCCGGTTCTTCCTGCCGCTTGCAGCTTTTCCAGATATCCTCCGCTTTTTCCGCTCTCCTTGGTCACAAGGCAGGAAATGGAAAACTGACGCAGTATTGCCTCATTCAAATCTATGGAAAAAGGCCCCTGCATGGCAATAATATGCTTTGCGTGGATTCCCTGTTTTTCACAGATTTCAATGCTTTCCAGTCCCGGAAGCACCCGGACATACAGCCGCTCCTTTAAGCCTTCCATTCCACTGTAAACGCCAAGCTCTTTGCTTCCGGTTGTCAAAAGAATGTTTCCCTCGATCTCCTGTAACGCTTTGGCACAGGATTCGTTATCTTCAAAATAAGTGATCTTTGCCCCGCTTTCTTCCGCTTTCGCCTCACTGCAACCGCGGAGCAGACGAAAATAAGGAATATCCAGCCCCTCCAGACTTTTTCGGATATTCCCGGATACTTCTGTCGCAAACGGATGCGTACTGTCTACCACCGCAGCAAATACATTCTCATTCTCCGCTGTCATCTCCGATGCCAGCTGCCGCATCCGGGCAATATCAAGCCGCCCGGTCGTAACTTCCACTCCGTCCATCTTTGGCATGACAAGCTGGCCATATGCCGTTGCCACACATACATGACACGGGATATGTTCTGCTGCCAGCTGCTCCGCAAGCATCCTTCCTTCTGTTGTTCCGGCATAGATTAAAACTTTTTTCATACGATATAGCCTCGTTTTGTAACCAACTTATCTCCAACAATTTCTGACTGGGAATTTCCGATAAAAACCGTCGTAAACATGTTTACCTTTGCATCCCGCAACTCGCCAAGTGTGCAGGTAACTGCTTTGGTTCCTTCTCTGCCGATATTCTCCACATACCCACAGGCGCGGTCTTCTTTTGCCCCATGGCTCAGTAAAATATCGCAGGCGCGTTGTAGATAATCTGCACGCTTATGACTCGAAGGATTGTAGATTGCCATGGCAAAATCGCCTTCCACCGCCGCGATCAGACGCTTTTCAATGCGCTCCCACGGTGTGAGCAGATCACTGAGACTAATCACACAGAAATCATGGTTGAGCGGCGCTCCAAGCACTGCTGCACCGCTGCTTGCCGCGGTAATTCCCGGAATGACAACAACCTCACAATCCGGATATTCCTTCCCGATTTCAAGCATAAGACATGCCATACCATAAATTCCGGCATCCCCGCTGCATACCATAGCGACACGCTTTCCTTCCATCGCCTTCTCAAAACACATGCGACAGCGCTTTGTCTCCTGGCGCATCGGTGTAGATAAAAATTCCTTATCCGCAAAACGCGCACCCAGCAAATCCAGGTAGACGGTATAGCCAATGATCACATCACATTTTTCCAGTACTTCAATTGCCTGCCCGGTCATCATGGACTCTTCGCCCGGTCCCATTCCTACTACATAAATTTCTTTACTCATCAAATGTCACACTCCATTTTCGATTTGCAATTGCAAAAGTCACACCATCGGCTGCCTGCTTTTTGACCAGAAGTTCATCGCCTGCTCCAACGGCTGCCCTCTCACATACATTGTCCACGCCGACCTTCTCTGCAACAAATCCGGATGACGAATATTCTCCCGGCACTTCCCGCAACTGTCCGGCCGTAAACACATAAAACGGAACACGCATCTTCTGTGCCAGCGCAAGGATTCCCTCTTCGTTCTCCTTCACATCGATCGATGCGATCGCTGCAATCTCTTCTTTCGAGATACAGATATTTTCCTGCTCCTTCAGCCGTGTCAGCATTTCTTCCAGCCCCTGTTCAATTTCCACACAGCTTTTGCCCTTCCGGCATCCGATACCAAGCACATATTTCTTCGGAAAAAGCCCCAGTACTGCCTGCTGCAAAAGTTCTTTTTCTTCTGTCACCACGATTATGGCATCCTGCTTTTTCTGACGGAAGTCTTCCCAATCCACCGGAAGCAGTTCCTTCGGCATTCTCAGTTGTTCCAGCTGTTGTGCGCTGTAATGTTCCACCGCGACCGATACGGTATTTCCCTGTAAAATCTGCGTCGAAACTGCCGCAATCCCGCGGGTATCAAACACGCGCAGACAATTTTTCTTTGCAAACAGATCCACTGCAAAACACCCGGCACAGTCTGTCGCCGTGGTCACTACTGCGTGCCCGTGTAAACCTTCGGCAAGCTGTCTTGCAAGCTCATTCGCGCCTCCCAGATGACCGGAAAGAACCGGTACAACATACTGCGCATTTTCATCGATCACAAGCACCGGACTGTCTACGGTCTTTTTCTCAATAAAAGGCGCAATCGCGCGCACTGCAATCCCTGCCGCACCGATAAATACAAGCGGCATTCCCTGCATGAATGCAAGGTCTACCCACACATCCAAAGGCTCCTTTTCCCGCAGATATACAATTGTCTTTTCCTGCACCTTTTTCCCTTCACAAGGTACATTCCCGTAATCCACAGATAACGAAATATTCTGGATTTTTTCTGCAAGCGCACGCCCTTTTTCACTAAATGCGACCATATATATTCTCATAACTTCCTCCGGATCTATTCTTTTGCTTTACGGAATTCCGTCTCGAAATCAGCCGCATACAAACGCGACTTTGCATAATGCTGATGCGCAATAACATCCCCGACCAGCACCAGCGCAGTCTTTGTAATTCCATGCGCTTTCGCCACTTCGGGAAGCTCTCCGATCGTACAAATATATGCCTCTTCTTCCGGCCATGTTGCCTTATAAACAAGCGCAGCCGGTGTATCCTTTTGATAGCCCCCGGCAATCAGCCGCTCGCTTAACTTTTCTAACATTCCCGTGCTCAGATAAATCGCCATGGAAGCCTGATGTGCCGCAAAACGCTCAATGCTCTCCAGCGGTGGAACTTTTGTCCGGCCCTCCATACGTGTAATAATCAAAGACTGCGATACATCCGGAAGTGTATATTCCAGATTCAGCGAAGCCGCTGCCCCAAAGCAGGCACTCACCCCCGGACAGCTCTCATATGCAATATCCTTTTCATCCAGCAGATCCATCTGCTCGCGCACCGCACCGTAAATGCTCGGTTCTCCAGTATGCAGACGGACGGTCATCTTCCCTTCTTTTTCCGCTTCCTGCATGACAGTAAACACTTCTTCCAGTGTCATTGTCGCACTGTTATAGGTCTGACATGTTTCTTTCGCATAATCCAGAAGCGCCGGATTCACAAGCGACCCCGCATAGATGATCACATCCGCTTTCTGCAAAAGACGCATACCTCTGACCGTGATCAGATCTGCCGCCCCCGGTCCTGCTCCAACAAAATAAACCATATTTCCTCCTTATCTGCCCAGTTCGTAAAGAATTGCATTCACAATCGCAGCGGCAACGTTGCTGCCGCCTTTTCTTCCGCGATTCACAATATGCGGTACATCCGTTTCCAAAATCAGTTCCTTTGCGGCTTCCACATTGACAAATCCGACCGGAACACCAATGATAAATGCCGGTCTCCAATCGCTTTTTTGCATCAGTTCATATAACGAAACCAGCGCCGTTGGCGCATTTCCCACCGCAAAGATTACAGGCTTTTGAATTTGTGCAGCCTTTTCCATGCTCACTGTGGCACGCGTGACCTGACGGCTTTTCGCAATGCGCGCAACTTCTTCATCCGCCATAAAACAATGCGCAACTCCACCATAACGCGCAAGTACTTTTTTGTTGATTCCAGCCAGCGCCATATTCGTATCCGTAACAATATCCGCGCCATTTGCAATCAGTTGTTTTGCAATCTGCACCGCATTCTTTGAATAGGTCATCGTGTGCGCATATTCAAAATCCGCACTCGTATGGATCACCCGCTTTGTGACCGGTTCCTCATCTGCCGGAATCGTAATATGCATCTCTTTCAGTTCCTGTCCGATGATCTCGAAACTTCTCTTTTCAATTTCGCCCGGCAGTACATATTCAAGTTCTTTCATTTCTTAATCTCTCCATCAATCGCTCATTACTTGCATGGTCTTTGATCGCAATCCGATAGTATCCCTTTCCCAACCCGCGATAATTTGAGCAGTCGCGGATGAGAATCCCTTCTTTCAAAAGCCTATCATACAATGGCGCTTCTGTGTAAAATAAAATATAATTTGCCACCGAATCATAGATGCGAATGTTATCTTTTCCTGTTTCTTTCAACGCATTGATCAGATATTCTCTCTCTCTGCAAATAAGCTTTCTCGTGTCTGCAAGATATTTTTCTGCATCCCAGTCCGGCCTTTTCTCATAGATCACACCTGCCGCCTGCGCAAAAACCGACAGATTCCATTCCGGCAATTGCCGGGCAATGCGCGCCCGCATATGTGGATCTGCGATCAGATACCCAAGCCTTACACCCGGAATCCCATAGATCTTTGTAAACGCACGCACAATAATCAGATTCTTAAAATCACGGAGCAGCTCCTGTGTGTGTGCTTTCCCTGCAAATTCAATAAAACACTCATCCAGTACTACCGTTATCCCGCATTCCTTACACTTCTTTAACAGCAGCCGCAGCATTTCCCGTGAGATTTCGTTTCCCACCGGATTTGCCGGACTGGCCAGAAAAAGCAGATCCAAATCTTCGCGCAAAACATCCAGAAACGTCTCTGTAATTGCAAAATTTTCGTTTTCTTTCAGTTGTACAAATTCCATATGAGCATCCACCATCTGTGCCGCCCACTCATATCCATAAAAAGACGGCACCGGAATCACGACCTTTTTCGGGCGGATCGCATGTACAATTGCTGCCAGAAGTTCCGATGCGCCATTGCCGCACAACACCTGCGATTTTTCTACCGATGGCTGCAAATTTGCTGCGATTTGCTCAATCAATTTTCCACTTCCCTGCTGCGGGTATACCATGACATGTTCCAAAGCCTCCCGCAAAGCATCTTTCAGCGGATACGGAGTTCCCAGTGGATTGATATTCACCGAAAAGTCATCTTTTATGTTGTGATTGTATATATCTCCCCCATGAATATTTTCATTACTGTACATACATTTTCCTCTTTCATTGAACACCAGCCCATGCATAATTTGCTTTCAGCAAATGGGCTGACACTATCTAGCCAACCCAAAGCAGACCGATCAAAGCCAGGCATTCACATAAAATTGCCGTCCGGTACAGGAGTCCGTTTGCTCTTTTGATATCTTCGTATTCCACAGGTCTATGCGCATCTCCAATGGTAGGTTTCTTAACGATTTTGCCAAAATAACTGGCATCTCCTGCCAGCTGCACACCAAGACTTCCTGCACATACGGCCTCTGTCTGCGCCGAATTTGGACTGGCATGTTTTCGCCGGTCTCTTCGCCAGATGCGCCACGCACCTTTGCCATCATATGCTTTTCCCGGTAAAAAGCTCACCGCGATCATAAGAAGCGCACTGATACGCGCCGGAATATAATTGACCACATCATCCAGCTTTGCTGCGCAACGTCCGAAATACATATATTTATCATTTTTATATCCGACCATAGAATCCATGGTATTGATTGCCTTATACATAAACCCGAGAATCGGACCTCCAATTGCCAGATAAATGAGTGGCGCGATCACGCCATCCGATGTATTTTCTGCTACGGTCTCCACCGCAGCCTTTGCCACTCCGGTAGCATCGAGTACCTGTGTATCCCGCCCAACGATCATCGACACCGCATAGCGTGCACCTTCCAGATCATCCTTTTTCAGTGCCTTATACACTTTCATGCTTTCTACTTTCAGGCATTTTGTAGCAAGAATCTGATATGTCATAATGCCTTCGATGATACATCCGGCGAATGGATGCAGCCAATATCCCGCCACCAGAATCGCCGCCGCAACAACAGCGGTCAGACATACCACCAGAATCGTCATCGCCATACCGCGCCAAAACTGCTCACCTTTTTTTAATTCCGCACGATTCCATTTGGAACATTTCGCGATCACACTACCGATCAGCCGGATCGGGTGTGGCATCCAATGCGGATCTCCCACAAGCAGATCCAGTAGAAAACCTCCAAATAAAGCAATTATGTGATATTTTATCATCTGAATCCTCTTTCCTGTGTAACAAAACGAATCTGTTCACCTGCAATCAAAATCCGGCAGGTAAAACCACCCGCGTTTTCGACCTGATAATCATAGTAATCTCCGCCACCATAATGGCTCAAAAGCGCCATGATCGTCCCACCATGCACAACGGCTG